>Ga0136562_100014_pt1 | contig 112761 bp, 109 predicted proteins | sample AntCluMetagen312_FD_104784 | JGI IMG/M metagenome (GOLD analysis project Ga0136562, IMG submission 104784) | Saline lake microbial communities from Club lake, Antarctica - Metagenome #312 | ecosystem: Environmental > Aquatic > Non-marine Saline and Alkaline > Saline | place: Antarctica: Club...
CACACACCCGGTATCGCCTCACCGGACCTCGTTCGGCAGGCGAGAAGTTGCCAGCGGGGATGTGGGACCGGCCCGCTGTCCCACGCTGGAATCCTCGCCCTTCAGGGCGGGGAGGATGTCAACGGCCGCAATGGACGAGTTCCGGGACGCCGCCGCCGACGAGGACGTCCTCCTGGTCGAGGATGCGGCGCACGCGCACGGCGCGCGATTCGACGGTGAGCACGTCGGGACGTTCGGGGACGCGGCGGCGTTCTCGTTCTATCCGACGAAGAACATGACGACGGGCGAGGGAGGGATGGTGGTGACGAACGACGAGGCGGTCGCGGCGGGGGCCGCTCGGTACGTGAACCACGGTCGGGGCGCGGCCGGCGGGTACGAGCACCGGGAGGTCGGGTCGAACCATCGGATGACGAGCATCGCGGCCGCAATCGGTCGCGTCCAGCTCGAACGCCTCCCCGAGTGGGTGGAGCAACGACGACAGAACGCCCGGTTGTTGACGGACGCAGTCCACGACGTCGACGGCGTGCGGCCGCCGGTAGAGCCGGATCGGCGCCGGCACGCGTTCCACCAGTACACGCTGCGGTGTCCGGACCGGGATACGCTCGCGGCCCATCTGCGCGAGTACGGCGTCGATTCGTCGGTGTTCTACCCGAGTGCGATCCCGGACCTGGAAGCGTACGCGTCCGTGTCCGCGAACGTTCCAAGGGCGCGGGCGGCGAGCGAGGAGGTGCTTTCGATCCCCGTACATCCCGGATTGACGTCGGTGGACCGCGATCGCATCGTCACGGCGATTCGGAGTGCCGACATCGAAGCGAACTGACTGGTATGTATCCATTCCGGCCCAGAGGCGGTGATCCCGTGATCGGTCGTATTCGCGCCGACCGGTCGGGTATACGATGCATTACTAACCGGTTTTCGACCCCTGCAGGACGCATGAGCCACACGTCTGAACGGGTCGCTCGACCGTTCGCGTTCACACGTCGATGGTACGTGGACTTACTCGCGGACCTGCATCGGGCAGGGGGCGCCTTCGAGTCGTTCGGCGACGGTCTGGACGCGGGAAGCGTGGTGGTGCGTCACGACGTCGACCCGTCCGACGACGCGGCGTGTGCGTCCACGCGCCGGACGGTCGAACGCGACTTCTTCGACGGAGGGCCGTAGCGATGTATCGAGACATGACCGTCGCAGTCGTCGTGCCGGCGTACGACGAGGAGGGATACGTGGGGGACGTCGTCGACGGCTTGCCAGCGTTCGTCGACCGCGCGTACGTCGTCGACGACGGCTCGACGGACGGGACGTGGGCCGAGATCCGCGAGCACGCCGCCGCTCGGAACGACGACCACGACGGCGAGTTCGACGACCTCGTCGTCCCCATCCGCCACGAGTCGAACCGGGGCGTCGGCGGCGCGATAAAGACCGGGTACCTGCGCGCTCGCGAGGAAGGCATCGACGCGACGGCGGTCCTCGGCGGCGACGACCAGATGGACCCCTCGGAGTTGCCGGCGTACCTCGACCCGATCGCTGACGGCGTCGCGGGGTACACGAAGGGGAACCGGTTCGTCGACCCGGCCGACTGCAAGCACATGCCGCGATTCCGGCTGTTCGGGAACGTCGTCCTCTCCATGTTGACGAAGGTCGCGAGCGGCTACTGGGGGTCGATGGACTCCCAGAACGGCTACACCGCGATCTCGCTGTCCGCACTCGAACGGACGGACGTCGAAGGGATGTACGAGTACTACGGGTACTGCAACGACCTGCTCGTGCGGTTGAACGTCGCTGACGTCGTCGTCGCGGACGTCCCGCGGTCGACGGCGTACGCGTACCAGGACGGCTGGAGGAGCCACATCGACTACCTCGAGTACGTCCCGCGGGTGTCCGCAACGTTGTTCTCGTCGTTCCTGTGGCGGTTGAAGCGCAAGTACGTGTTCGAGACGTTCGACCCGCTCGCGCCGCTGTACGGCGTCGGGATGGCGTCGATGGGCGTGGGCGCGCTCGGCGCGCTCGCTGACGGCGGCGGCGGCGACGGCGACGACGTCGCCTCGTGGGTGGTCGTGACCGTCCTCGGCGCACTCGCCTTCCTGTTCGCCGTCGTCCGGGACGCGCGCGACAACGAGGACCTCGCGCTCACCGTCGACGCCGACCACGGCGTCCCCGGCATGGCGCCAGCCGACACCGATGCCCCATCCGTCGACGAAACAGTTGACGGTGTCGCGTCGACCAACCAGCGAGCGGACGCGAGCGCGGGAGCGACGGCCGGCGAGGCGAACGCGGCGACCGAGGACGGCGCGTTCGTCCGCGACTGGGACGACGGGACCCTCCAGGAGGACGCTGGCGTCGATGAAACTGAGAGGCCGGAAGGACCTCGCGACGACATGGGCGACCGCGACGGCGGCGACGAGCTTGGCGCTGAGGACCTGGGCTTCGAAGCGGTGCTGTCGGGGGCGGAGCGCGACCCGGACGCCGCCGGGCCGGCGCTGGGAGAGGAACTCGACGAGGAGCCGCTCGCGAGCGCGCTGGCGGACGCGAGCGAGGCGGACCACCTCGCCGACGTCGCCATCGAGGACGTGCTCGCTGACCTGCCGGCGAACGCCGACGGTAACCTTGGCGGCGTCGACGTGCCTTCAGAGCCCCTCTCGGACGTACTTGCAGGCGTTTCCATGGAGGAGACCGAGGAACCGACGGCGTTCGATGGCACCGAGAACGAGCAGGGCCGGGATGACCGATGACTACATCGAGCCAGCGAGCTGACGGCGCGAACCTCCCCTCCATGGGCGTGAAGTACGCACTCGGCGAACCAGTGCCCGACCCCGAGGTCGCGTGGGGGACCGAGATGCGCCGTCACTGGGACGAACTGTTCGTCGCACCAGACGGCGATCGATACCGCTACCACCCCGACGGGTTGGGGCCGTCGAGAGCGAGAGATGAACGATAATGATCGAAGATAGGACGCTAGAGAGCGAAGATAGGACGCTAGAGAGCGAAGATAGGACGCTAGAGAGCGAAGATAGGACGCTAGAGAGCGAAGATGGGACGGCCTTCGAGCCGTGGTCGTGGCGATGACGCTCTCGGCGGTCTGTTTCGACCTGGACGACACGCTCTTCGACTACCACCAGTACGCTCGTGCGGGCTTGCAGTCGGCGGCCGACCGCATCGAGGCCGAGACCGGGCGGCACCTCCACGACGAACTCCGCCGGCTGTACTTCGAGGAGTCGGTGACGGAGGGGACGTTCGACGTCCTCCTGGAGCGCTACGACCTCGAGGTACCGGTGGCGGCGCTCGTCGAGGCGTTCCACGATTCGACGGGCGACCTCGACCCGTACCCGGGTGCGGAGAGCGTGCTGGAGGCGCTCGGGCGGGAGTTCGACCTCGGGTTGCTCACAGGCGGTCGCGGCGGGCACGCGAAGGTCGACCGCCTGGGTATCCGCAAGCACTTCGATGCGGTTCTCGTCGCCCCTAGCGAGGGGTTGACGAAGCACGAGCGCGAAGCGTACGACCGCGTGCTCGCGGACCTCGACGTCGAGCCCGTGGCGGCGGCGTACGTCGGCGACGACCCTCGAGTCGACTTCGTGATCCCGAACGAACTCGGGATGACCACGGTCCGCGTGCGACGCGGCCGGTACGCCGACCTCGACCCGGAAGGTCCCGACGCCGCCCCGGACCACGAACTCGATTCGCTCGACGAACTCCTCACGGACGTCCCCGGACTCGCCGAGAGTTCTCATCTCGACTGAACCACGGCGACGACGGATTCGAGGCTCGTCCAACCGTCCCGGACCGTGTACACGGTGGTTACCATCGAGTTGTCACTCGTGATACAGATACGGACGAGGAGACGACACCAGTGCGGACGGATGGAGACGAGGAGAAGACGTCAGCGACGACGGATGGAGACGAGGAGGAGACGTCAGCGACGACGGACCGCGTAGAGGGAGAGCACGAGCAAGATCAAGAGGGTCGCGAACGCGGTGAATCCGGGCGTGGACCCGTTCGCGTCGGCGGTCGTCGTCGTCGCGGCGGTCGTGGCGTCGCTGGCCGTGGTCGTCTCGGTATCAGTCGTCGTCGGCGCGGACGCGACGTCGAGCTGGCCCTGGTCGGTGCCGGCGACCGAGAACGAGTACTGGCCGACCTGGCTCGGGACGTACTCGACGGTCACGTCGGCGGTCTCGCCAGCGGGGACGCGCACGCGCTCGCTGGCGACGATCTCGCCATCGAGCGAGACGGTCGCGTCGTAGGACTTGGTCTCGGTCCCACGATTCCGAACCGTCACCGTCGCAGTGACGGAGTCGCCGACCGTGACGTCGGTCGACTCGGTTCGAACGGATTCGACGGCGACGGCGGGGCCGTCGATGACGACGGCGAACGCCGATAGTTCACCGGTCGTCGCGACGAGGGACTTCTCGGAGATCGCCTCCTGGGAGAGCGTCACCCATTCGCCGCTCTCGGTGTCGTACCGGTACATCTGGATGTCCGCGGACGTGTTCGCGTACTGGAACTCGACCGAAGAGAGCTCGCTCTCGGCGAGCGTCGACGTCACGGACAGGTACGTGACTGCGGACCCGGTCGTGTTCAGCTCCGGTGCGTCCGACGGTGGCGCGGTAGTGCGTTCGACGGCGAGGTCGAACGCGACGTCGTGCTTCGGCGTCGTCATACCCGCAGCCGGCGTCACCGTGATACGGCGGAGGTCCGCACCCGGCGTCGACAGGAGCGACGACGAAGGCACGTCGATATCGACGCCTTGCTCCTCGGTCGCATCCGACACTTGCGCGAGCAGGCGGTTGCGTTCGGGCGTCGTCGTCAGGCGCACCGACGTCTCGTTGATCGCCGTGACCTCGACGTTCGCGACGCGCTCGTTGTTCAAGACGAGCGCGTACTCGCCGGGTTCGTCGAACTTGCGCGTGATCGTGACCGTGCGCTCGGAGCGTTCCGCGACTGTGACCGTCTTCCGTTCGAGCACCTGACCGCTCTCGGAGAGGAAGACTTCGAAGCTTCCTTCGAGGAGTCCGGAGTTCCGAAGCGTGGCGGAGACGGTGACGGGTTCCCCGACCTCGACGTTCGTCTCGTCCGCGCTTCGGTCGATCACGGAGACGTTCGGACCGGCGTCGACGTCGTCGATACCGGGCCCGCCGTCGCTGCCGGTACCGGCGGCTTCGGCGGCGCTCGTCGCGGCCTGACGCATCGCCTTCGACGCGCTCTCGTCGATGGTCACCCAGGCGCCGTCGACCTGTTCGGCGTACTGGCGGAGTTCGTTCGACGTGGAGTTGTCGCACGGCTCGATGTGCCGGTCGCAACTACTTTCGACCGCCTTCGACGGCGAGATGGAGACGAACGTACCCTGGGCGAGGCGGTCGAGTGCCCGCTGACGCAGGGCGGAGGAACTGTCGTCGTCCTCGTTGGTGAGGAGGACGTAGACGGGTTCCGCGTCCGGTCGGAAGTCCATCTCACTGGCGGTGAGAATGGCGTTGGACGCGCGTTCCACGTTCCCGCCGGTCTCGAACTGCATCGCATCCTCGACCTTCGAGAAGTCGGACGTGAACGACTGGCGGACGGTCGCGTCTTTCGTGTACGTGACCAGGCCGAACCGCGCGTCGATGTTCTTGTCGATGAGCGTCCGCTGGAACTCCCGCATCTCGCCAGCGAGCTGGTAGCGTTCGTCGTTCATGCTCAGGGAGCTGTCGACGATGAACACGACGTCGACGGAGTTGTTCGCGGTTCGGAGGTCGGCGTCCTCGATCGTGGCTTCGTGCGTGCCACCTGCGGTCTGTTCTATCGTCCCGGCGGAGTCGGGAACGGGGGTAGAGGTGTCGACCGCGGTGGCCGGGCTAGCGTCGGTCGCGACGTCACCACCGCCTGGTGCGGCGACGGCCACCGCCCCGGCGAATGTGCTCGTGGCGACGAGGATGGTGACGACGACGACGACGAGTCGTGCGACGAGCGACGACCCGCCACCGCGTGGGTCGAGCGCTCGCGATACGGAGTTGCGTGACATGCGGATGGAACGACGACGTCGACCGACGTTGTAACGGGTAACTTACCGTACGCCAAGCTATCATCGGATTGTCGGTACGAGGTCTCTATCGGGCGGTGTGTGGCCGCCAGTTCTCGTCACCGAGTCCGTCGCTGGATGGCGTTCGACGCCGTCATCTCTGGGTAATCGGTCAATACCGGCACCTCGTGTGAGTCGCCGGGCGCTCGAAGGGGACGGTTGCGGTCGGCATCGGCGAGTTATTCGCGTCAGTTCGACGTTTGGTAGAGATTCCACGCGAGTACTCCTGGCCGTCCTACTGTGATTTCTTGACCGTCCTGATGTGGTTTATCGGTCAGTCTGATGTGGTTTCCTGGCCGAGCATGCCAGAACGACGTGTCCAGTGGGATTCGAGTGCGTCTGCACGATGACGGCCATGTCGGGTCGACAGTCGGACGATAACAATACGAGTACCAGTTGGATTGGGTTGCGTGAGTCACGGACGACCATCGGGACGACAGCCGCACGCGAACGGCGAGGGAGCGTGCCGAGAGGCACCTCGGTGGTACCGGGGCAGGCCGCCGACTCGAACCGTCGCGTCACCGGCGGGGCTCGCCGCGATGCTGGCGGATCGGTGACCGTGCGGTGGCCGGAGTGCGTTCGAGGGGCATCGGAGACGGGCGAGACTCCCGACGCACGAGGAGGAGTGGTCGCGAGATGACTGCGAAACGAGTGATCGAAGACATGAACGACAATTCGACGGTGACCGAAAGATGAGCAAGGCGACCGAGGAAACGACCGAGAGGGCACGCCGCGCGTACGACCGCTCGCAGTCGGACGAGGAGCTCCGGGAGGCGTTCCTCGCGGGAGACCTCCCGGTGGCGGTGTACGGACTGGGGAAGATGGGGCTCCCGGTGGCCGCGGTGTTCGCGGACGTCTGTGGGAACGTCACGGGCGTGGACGTGGACGAGTCCGTTGTGGCGGCAGTATCTGCCGGCGAGTGCCCGGTAGAGGGCGGGACGGACCTGCCGGTACTGGTCTCGAAAGTCGTCCAGGAAGACGCGTTGAGCGCGACGTCGGACGTCGCGAGTGCCGCGACGGACGCGACCGTGCACGTCCTCCTCGCCACCACGTCGCTTGACGGCGACGAACCGGACCTCTCGGCGCTCGAAAGATCGCTCCGGGAGGTCGCGACCGGGCTGGCGCCCGGCGACGTGGTGTTCGTCGAGTCGACGGTGCCGCCGCGAACGACCGAGAACGCGATCGCGCCCGCCCTCGCGGAACTGAGCGGCCTCGACCCGGGGACGTTCGGCGTGGCGGCGTGCCCGGAACGGACCGCGAGCGGGAACGCGGTCGCGGACGTTCGGGGGTCCTACCCGAAGATCGTCGGTGGCGTAGACGCGGAGAGCACGCGCGTCGCTCGCGTCGTCTACGACGCACTCACCTCGAACGAAGTGGTGACGACGACGGACGCGGCGACCGCAGAGACTGCGAAGGTCATCGAGGGCGTGTACCGCCACGTCACCGTCGCGCTCGCGAACGAACTGGCGACGTACTCGCGAGCGCTCGACGTCGACGTGACGGAGGCGATCTCGGTCGCGAACACGCAGCCCCAGTGCGAATTACACGACCGAAGGCCGGGCGTTGGCACGCACTGCGCCCCCGTCTATCCGCACTTCATCACTGGCGCGTTCGACGTGGACGCACCGCTCGTGCGGACGGCACGCACGGTGAACGAACGGATGCCAGCGTACGCGGTCGCACTCCTGGAAGCGATGCTCGACGAGCACGGCGTCGGCGACGGCCCGCCGACCATCCTCCTCCTCGGGCTGGCGTCCCGTGGGAACGTCGCGGAACGCCGGAATGCGCCGGGGGCGACGGTCGCGGAGAAGCTCGCGTCGTGTGGCGCTCGCGTGGTCGCGGTCGACCCGCTCGTCGACGACTGGGACGCGCCGGAAAGAGTCGCCCGAGCGTCCCTCGACGAGCTCGACGACGAGGACATCGGTCGGGGCGTCGACGCCGTGGCGGTGCTCGCAGACCACGACGAGTTCGCCGCTGTCGACTGGACGAATCTGGACGCACCCGTCCTCGACGGTCGCGACGTCGTCCCCGAGGACTCCTCAGCAACCGTGTACGCGATCGGCGGTCGCTGGCCCTGACGATGGGGCCACGGTTCCGCTCGCCCGTCGACGTCCCACGACCGCACTCGGATGCGGATGCTAACGACGCCAACGCCTCCGATGCGGATGCGGACGACGCGAAGGGTACCGATGCGAACGCGGACGACGCGAAGGTGGCGACGTTCGGGCGTGGTCGTTCGTTGTTCGACTCTCCGAACGCCCGACGGCATTTGACTCTCCGAACGCCCGATGGCATTTGACTCTCCGAACGCCCGACGGCATCGCACCTCGGGAGAGTTCGCGGGGTCGGTGACGTCGACGACCGTCGTCCGCTCGGCCCCCAGAGCTTTTCGGTCTCCCCAGTTGAATGCCATGCGATGGACGAACCCGGGGCGTTGGCTGCGTTGCTCGACAACGTACAGGAGAAGGTCGTCGTCGTGGACGACCACGCGACGATCGCGTACGCCAATGCCGCGATGGAACGGATCCTCGGATACGACCCCGAAGCCGTCGTCGGAACGGACGCATTCGACTACGTTCACCCGGACGACCTCGAAGAAGTCGCCGCCGCGTTCGCCCGGGTCGTCGAAGACGAGTCGAACGCGGAATCGACGAAGACGTTCCGCTTCCGGACTCGGGACGACTCGTGGGTGTGGCTCGAGAGCCGGATCTCGGAGTTCGACGACGACGAGTTCGAGGGATACGTCGTCAGTTCGCGAGACGTCACCGACCGCGTCCGTGCCGAAGAACGGCGCGACGAGACGAACACGCGCCTGACGGAACTCGCGGGGACGACGGGGGAAGTGCTCTGGATGTTCAGCGCCGACTGGTCCGAACTCCTCTTCCTGAATCACGCGTTCGAGGACGTCTAAGGCCTCCCCAGGGATGCCCTGAACGAGGATCCGGGGGCGTTCGTCGACGCCGTGCATCCGGACGACGTCGACCGCGTGCTGGAAGCGATGGAACGGATTTCGGCAGGCGAATCCCTGGACATCGAGTACCGCGTGAACCCCGGCGAGGACTACGGCGTCTGGGTGTGGGTGCAGGCCGAACCGATCGTCGAGGACGGCGAGGTCGTCCGCATCACGGGATTCAGTCGGGACGTGACGGATCGACGACGACGGGAACGCCAGTTGTACGTGATGGACAACCTCCTCCGGCACAACCTCCGGAACGACCTGACGCTCATCCTCGGAAACGCGCAACTCATCGAGGACGAGCTGCCGGAGGCGGCCGACTGGACGAGGGTGATCCGCGAGACCGGCGAGGACTTGCTGGAGAGCGCGGAGAAGGAACGCGAAATCATCGATCTGTTGACTAGCGATGGGGCGTGCGAGCCGGTGAACGTCTGTACTCGCATCGAGGAAGCGGTGTCGATCGTCGAGAGTCGGTTCCCGTCGGCGGTCATCGAAGTGGATTGTCCGGCTTCGGCGTCGGCGAACGCGGTCGAGGACCTGGAACTCGCGTTCGTCGAGTTGCTGGAGAACGCGGTCCGGCATAGCGAGTCCGAGACGCCGTCGCTGTCGGTGACGGTGCAGTGCAGGGACGACGATACCGTTCGCGTGCGCGTCAGGGACGACGCACCGTCGATTCCGGAGATGGAGTCGATGGTGTTGACGGGGAACTACGAGATGAACGACGTCTACCACAGTAGCGGCCTGGGACTGTGGCTCGTGCATTGGGCCGTCGAACTGTCCGACGGACTGATCACGGTGACGTCGAGCGAGGACGCGGGCAACACCGTCGAAGTGGTGTTGGGTCGGGCAGCCGAGATGGCCGTGGACTGAAGACGACGCGATCGGGGCGTGAGAAACGGTCGCCGATGCGGTGGGCCGAAGCTCTCAGAGGTGTGCGGGCGTCCTGGTGCTCTCCCAGTCACCGGCGGGCGTGGTGATTGCGTTCAGTTCTTCGACGTCGAGTTCGATCGACCCGGTCTCGCTCTTCGCGACCGGTTCGAGGCGGACGTCGTAGATGTGCCAGTCGCCGTAGCGAGCCGTCAGTTCGAGGACGTCTCCCTCGTCGAGGTCGTCGAGCGGGCGTTCGAGTTCGTATTCGTTCCGTGCCATCGCTATCACATGGTCGGCCACAGCAACGGAAAAGTGTTTGTGCGTACGTCCACAGATAGGCTAGAAGACCTATTATACTCCATCGAGTTCGCTTGCAGATATGAATATATATCCAGTAATATCCTATATATCGCTACGTTCCTATTGACGGTATCCTGGAGGTAGATCGGTGGACTGCATCCTGGAAGCCGGCAACGAGTTCCCGCTCGAAGCCAGCAGGGGTCCCGAATCACTCGACCGTGCGAGAACCGCGAGTCACCTCACCGTGCGAGAACCGCGAGTCACTCGACGGTGACGCTCTTCGCGAGATTCCGGGGTTTGTCGATGGGTCGGCCGAGGTCGGCGGCGGCGTGGTACGCGACGAGCTGGAGCTGGACGTTCGCGAGCGCCGCGACGAGGTCCGGGTGCGTCGCTGGCACCGGGAGGAGTTCGTCGACGGTTGACGCGAACCCGTCGCCACTCCGGGGGCCAACGCCGATGACGGGGCCACCTCGCGTCTGGACCTCGCGCACGTTACCAACGAGTTTCGCCTCGTGATGCCCGTTCGAGATGGCGAACACGGGCGTTTCGCCAGTGACGAGCGCGAGCGGTCCGTGCTTGAGTTCGCCGGCCGCGAACCCCTCGGCGTGCTCGTACGTGATCTCCTTGAACTTCAGCGCACCCTCGAGCGCGACCGCGAACGCGCTCCCGCGACCGATGAAGAAGTGTCCGGCGCCACTCGTGTACTTCTCAGCTACTTTCCGCGCGCGAGTGGAATCCAGTACCGTCGAGACGTGCTCCGGGAGGTCCGCGAGCGCCGCCAGACGCTCGGCGTGCTCCGGCGTCGGCGACCCGGTGACGTCCCGCGCGATCCGTTCGCCGAGCAGGACGAGCGTCGCCACCTGGGACGTGAACGTCTTCGTCGCCGCAACCCCGATCTCGGGGCCGGCACGGATGAGCAGGCAGTCCTCGCACTGGCGCGCCGCACTCGACCCGACGACGTTCGTGAGCGCGAGCGTACGCGCCCCCGCTGCGCGAGCGACGTCGAGTGCCCCGAGCGTGTCCGCGGTCTCGCCGCTCTGCGTGATACCGACGACGAGCGTCCCGTCGTTTATCGCCGGTGGATGCGCCGCGTACTCGCTCGCCAGGAACGTCTGTCCGTCCACGTTCCAGTCGGCGAACAGGCTCTCGCCGTACAGGCCGGCGTGGTAGGACGTCCCACATGCGACGAAGTGGACGCGGCGCACGCCCTCGAACGACCCCGGCGGGAACCCTTCCAGGGAGACGTCGTCGCCGTCCAGTCGCCCCTGAATGGCCTGCCGGAGCGCCGTCGGTTGCTCGTGGATCTCCTTGAGCATGTAGTGGTCGAACTCGCCCTTCCCGGTGTCTTCGGGCGCCCAATCGACGACCTCCTCGGGTCGGGAGACGTCGTTGCCCGCGAGGTCCGTGACGCGATAGCTGTCGGGCGTGACGATGGCGACGTCGCCGTCTTCGAGGTAGACGACGCGGTTCGTGAACTCCAGGAACGCGGGGACGTCGCTCGCGAGGTAGTTCGCGTCGTCGCCGACGCCGAGAACGAGCGGCGACCCACTCCGGGTCGCGAACACGGTCTCGACGTCCTCGTGGATCATCGCGATCGCGTAACTGCCCTCGAGTACGTCGACCGCGCTCCGGAACGCGGCACTCGGCGTCATCCCCTCCTCGAGGCGTTCCTCGACGAGGTGTGGGATGACTTCGGTGTCGGTGTCGCTCGTGAACTCGTGCCCGCGCTCTTCGAGGTCGTCACGCAGGCGCTCGTAGTTCTCGATGATGCCGTTGTGGACGACCGCGACGTGCCCGTCGCAGGCCGTGTGCGGGTGCGCGTTCTCGTCGGAGGGCGCTCCGTGCGTGCTCCAGCGAGTGTGTCCGATGCCGATGCCGCCGGAGAGGTCGCCACCCGTCATCGCTTGCTTCAACTGCTCGACTTTCCCCTCGCGTTTCCGGACCTCGATACCGGCGCCGTTCTTCACCGCGACGCCCGCGGAGTCGTACCCGCGGTACTCGAGGTTCTCGAGGCTACGGACGAGAGAGTCCGCCGAGTCGGACTCCCTGACGCACGCTGTGATTCCACACATCTCGCTCTACCCCCTCGAGCCGGCAATGCCACGGAGGTTCGCGGTCGAATCGAGGGAGAGCGTGGTGAGGGCGGGACTGGACGGTTGGTGCTTGAGACCTTTGCATTTCATTGGGTATCACGACCGTTCGCTTACCGGGAGATAGGGAGAGATGCGCTTTGTTATGCGTCAGTTGAGAGGAACCGTTCGAGATGTCTCGCAGGTAGCGAGTTTGTACTGTCGAGTGACTGGGTGGCCGAGAGAGCGGTGACGGACCGGCAGTGAAACCGTGCGATAGCGCGGGTATGCGCCCGAGGATGCTGGCGGAACCGACGTTATCGGGTGTCGGCGAGGTCGACGACGAGGGATTCGTCGGCGGCGATGAAGGCGTCGGGTTCGAGGACGTCGTCGTCGCCGTCGTCGTCGTCGATCGGTAGGAAGAGAAGCTGGCCGTACTGTTCGGCGACGACGGTCTCGAGCGCGGTCGGTCTGTACCCGAGGTCTCGTTCCAGGTCCGGGTCGTCTTCGACGGACGCCCACTCGTTCTCTAAGTCCGTCATCGGGTTACCCTGTGGGATTGTGGTGACCGAGTCGTCTCCGGGGCGGCAATCCAGCACCGCGACGGTCCCGCCGAGGACGGTGGTCGGCGTCCAGTAACGTGTTCGTACTCCCGATCTCCTCGCCCCTCGATCGAGGGTGTGCGTGCCGAAGGTGGTCTTGGGTCGACGATCGATTCGTTCCCCCATTCGAGTTGCATCATAGGTCAGTAACGCCCTACTACTGGAAAAACAGTTTCCACCAGTTCCATCTTCCAAGGTGTTGGATGTCGACCACTCGATTACCAGTTACAGTTCGATACCGATTGTTGATTATCGTTTCGCAAGGGACCGTTCACCGCCTCGGTTCCCGACCACTCTCGCGGGTAGGACGGTGTTACCTGCGACGAGACGCGGCTGGGGGTGGAGGGCAACCACTCTGGGCTGGGACTGTCAGAGCTGGTAGGTTGCGACGAGTGCGACGTTGTGCAGGGCCGTCGAGAGCGAGACGATGGATGGCGTTCCGTACCCGATCAGTCGGACCGTAACCTCGAGGCCGTCGTCGTCGGCCGTTCGGGCGTCGAGGTAGCGGACGGCGAGTTCGGTGACTGTGGCGACGAGAACGATCGCGACCACGGAGGCGATCACGATGCCTGCGAAGAGGCCGACGGCGTCGAAGAGCCGTCGCGTAAGGGGGTTGCGTTCGACGAGGGTGGGGACGAGCGAGAGCCCGGCGATGGTGGAGATGCCGTCGAGGGAGGTCGTGATCGCGACCGCGAGCACGCCCTCTGTCGCGGTGAGTCTGAACTGCGAGTGATTCTCCGTAGCGACGGTGTCCGCGTCGAGTCCGCTCACGTGAGAGGTCACTACCGCACTCGTCTTTGTTATCTGAGAGATACCTGCGGTAGCGTTGGTCTATCGCGGCCCGTGACGCGATGCGATCCGTCCAGGGACTCGATGCGAACCCGGAACCAGTCGCGAAACCATCGTTACGCTAGTACAACCAGAATTGTTTTGGGCGTCGGCGTGATGGATTCGACACATGACCGCACGCGTCCGCTCCTGCGAGGTGGTGGCGTGATGGAGGGCGTCGTCCTAGCCGGGACGCGTTCCGGCGTCGGGAAGACCGTCGCGACACTCGCGACCTGCAGGGCCCTCGAACGCGACGGCGCGACCGTCCAGGCGGCGAAGGCCGGCCCGGACTTCATCGACCCCAGCCACCACCGCACCGTCACCGGGCGACCGTCGCGCACGCTCGACCCGTGGCTCGAGGGCGAAGCCGGAACGCGCCGGAACTACTACCGGCCGACGCGCTCCGCGCGCTCGACGCCGGACGTCTGCGTCGTCGAAGGCGTGATGGGACTGTACGACGGCGACGTCGCAAGCACCGCGACGGTCGCGGACGTCCTCGACCTCCCCGTCGTCCTGGTCGTCGACGCGAAAGCCGGCATGGAGAGCGTCGCCGCGACCGCACTCGGCTTCCAGCGCTACGCCAGCGAAGCGAACTGCGACGTCGAGGTCGCTGGGGTACTGGCGCAGCGCGCCCACGGCGGGCGGCACGCAGACGGCATCCGCGACGCCCTTCCCGAGGACCTCGCGTACTTCGGTCGCATCCCGCCGAGCGATGACCTAGACATCCCCGACCGACACCTCGGACTCCACATGGGCGAGGAAGCACCGCTGGGCGAGGACGCGCTCGACGCCGCCGCCGAACACGTCGACGTCGACGCCATCCGTGCGGTCGCACGCGCCCCACCCAGACCGGCGACGTGGCCCGAGACCGACGACAGGACGACCGCACGTGTGGCGGTCGCACGCGACGACGCGTTCCGGTTCGCGTACCCCGCGAGCCTCGAACGCCTCCGCGAGCGCGCCGACGTCGTCACGTTCGCCCCCACCGACGGCGACCCGCTACCCGAGTGCGACGGCGTCTACCTCCCCGGCGGCTACCCCGAGAATCACGCCCGAGCGCTCGCCGACAGCCAGACACTCGAAGCGCTCGCCGACCGCGCCAGCGACGGCATGCCCGTGTTCGGCGAATGCGGCGGCCTGATGGCGCTCTCGCAGTCGCTCACCACGATCGACGGCGACACCTACGAGATGGCGGGCGTCCTCCCCGTGGACGTCGAGATGTGCGAGCGCTACCAGGCACTCGACCACGTCGAGTTGTGCGCCCGAGAGGATGCGCTCACCGCGAACGCCGGCCAGCGCGTGCGCGGCCACGAGTTCCACTACTCGAACGCTCGCCCGGACGACGACGCACGGTACGCGTTCGCCGTCGAACGCGGCGACGGCATCGCGACCGCATCCGACGACGACGCCGGACTGGATGGCCTCACCGAGTACCGGACGCTCGGCACGTACTGTCACGTCCACGCCGAGTCCGGCGCGTTCGACCGGTTCGTCGACGCGGTCGCCGAGGACGCACCATGACACCGGCCCCCACCGTCCTGCGATGACGGAGACCATCCTCGTCGCCGGCACCGCAAGTCACGTCGGGAAGAGCACGGTCGTCGCCGGCCTCTGTCGCCGACTCTCGGACCAGGGCGTCGACGTCGCACCGTTCAAAGCCCAGAACATGAGCAACAACGCACGGGTCGCGGTGACGCCCGGCGGCGACTGGGGCGAGATCGGGGTCAGTCAGTACGTGCAGGCACGAGCCGCTCGCGTCGCACCGACGACCGACCACAACCCCGTACTCCTCAAACCCCGCGGCGACGGCGAGAGCCAGCTCGTCGTCGACGGCGAGGCCGTCGGTCACTACGAAGCCGGCGAGTACTACGACGAGTACTGGAGTCGCGCCCGCGACGCCGCCGAGGCCGCTCACGAGAGACTTGCGAGCGGGCACGACGTCGTCGTCGCGGAGGGCGCAGGGAGCATCGCGGAGATCAACCTCCACGACCGCGACCTCGCGAACGTCGAGACGGCGCGGTTCGCGGACGCGACCATCGTCGTCGTCGGCGACGTCGAACGCGGTGGCGTGTTCGCGAGCCTCTACGGCACCCTCGAGTTGCTGCCCGACGACCTGCGGGCGCGCGTCGCCGGCCTCGTCGTCTCGAAGTTCCGCGGCGACGAATCCATCCTCGAACCAGGGGTCGAGGAACTCGAGGAGAGAACCGGTGTGCCCGTCCTCGGTGTTCTCCCGTACGACGACCCCGGGCTCCCCGAGGAGGATAGCCTCGGACTCCCGGACGCCACCCGCGACGGCCGTCGAGTCGTCGGCGACGACGACGGCGTCGCGGCCACGGACGCGGTGACCGTCGGCGTCGTCGAACTCCCGCACATCTCGAACTTCACGGACTTCGAACCGCTCGCGAGCACGCCAGGCGTCCGCGTCGCCTACCTCGACCCCGAAGAGGCGGCGACCGGTGGCGTCGACGCCGTGGACGCGCTCGTACTCCCGGGGACGAAGAACACCGTCGACGACCTCCTGGCGTTACGCGACGTCGGATTCGAGAACGCACTCGAGGCCTTCGACCGCCCAGTCCTGGGGATCTGTGGCGGCTACCAGATGCTGGGGGAGCGCATCAGGAACGCCGACGTGGAGGGAACCGGCTCGCGCTCGGTCGTCGACGGCTTCGGTCGCCTCCCCGTCGAGACCGCGTTCTCGACGACGAAGCGAGTCGACGCCGTGACCGTCGGCGTCGACGGTGGCGGACTCCTGCCCGTGCTCGAGGGAACGGCGTCAGGCTACGAGATACACATGGGCGAGACGACCGCGCTGGAACCGGTCGCGACACCCCTGGGCGACGGGAGTGCGTCGACGAACGGGACGCTCGGCACCTACCTCCACGGCCTGTTCGAGAACGACCACGTACGCGACGCCTTCCTCGCGGCCGTCTTCGACGCCGCCGACGCCGAGCGACTCGAGCACGACGACAACCCTCGGACGCCGTACGACGACGCCGCCGAACTCGTCGCACCACTCGACCCGACCCATCCACACGCCAGGTGGGTCTCCGAGATCGACCCCTGACCACCCATCGACCCAGTACCCGCCACCATCTTCCAGTTCCCGGACCCGAGGACCGTCAGGCGTCGCCATCCTCGTCCGAGAGTTCGTAATCGCCACCGTACTTGAGCAGGAAGTACGCGATACTGAGGACGGACAACATCCCGACCGTCGTCGCGACCCCGAGCGTCAACGCGTTCTCCGGGAGGACCGGACCCGCCGCGGTCTCCTCACCACCACCTCCCTCCACGACGTCGAGCGACGCGACCATACCGGCGCCCTCGTGGGGAATGCAGAAGTACTCGTAGGTCCCGGTTACCTCGAACGTGTACTCGTAGGTTTCCCCTCCAGCGACGTCGCCATCGGGCCACGCACCCCTCGCCGCGGACTCGGACCTGAACCCGCCACTCGCGAAGTACTCCGCGTCCTCGGGGATGTCGTCCTCGTACGCCGTCACGCTGTGCCCGATCTCGCCGACGTTCTCCCAGACGACGGTCGTTCCCGGCGCCACCGTGGTGTCGTCGGGGTCGAACACGAGTGAATCTGTCATGTCGATAGTCACCGTCTCCTGGGCTGTCGCTTCGTTCGCACTGGCGGCGACGCCGCCAGCCACGCCGACCATCTTCAGAAGGTCTCGTCGCGACGTCGACGAATCTCTCCGCTGAGAAGCAGTCCGCTCTACCATGTTCCGGAACTACGCGATCGGCAGGTAAAGTTACGATTCGGCTATGTCGACTCGAACGCGCTCACGGAGTCACTTCAGGTACTCGTACCCCCACTCGCGCAGGACGGCGGCGATGTCCTCGGGGTCGGCGGCGGCGACCATCGCCTCGCGCACGTCGAGCTTCTGGAGGTCCTTCTGGCGCATATCGAGTTCCCCGGCGACGGCTTCGATGATCTCGTCCTCGCGAGCGCTGTACTCCTCGCGGAGGAAGAACTGGTGAACGTTCCCGCGGTCCTCCTTGACGCGCGAGCGCCGGAGCACCCACGGGATACCGTCCGCTTCGGCTTTCGTCTGCCCGGAATCGTCGCCGACGTCCGCGGCAGTTCCAACTGATGCTTCACCGACGTCGGCGCTCGTTCCGACTGTTTCGGACGTCTCGCCGTCGCTATCGTCGGTTTCCGCGGTCGCGTCAGCCACACCCTCAGCCGACGAATCTATATAGCGCTCTTTGGTTGATGAATCGGTGTTCGTGCCAGAATCGCCACCAGTGGCAGTCTCGGCGTTCGACCCCGAGGGTTCAGCCGCCGAATCCACGCTCTCCGACGCCGCCGACTCCGCGTCCGACTCCTCGATCTCGTCCTCCCCGTCGTCCTCGTCGTCCAGGTCGGCGAACGGGTCGTCGCCGCTCCCTTGCTTCATTCGAACTCACCCTCCACCTGCGAAGCCAGTTCGCGATACGTGTCCAGCGTCGACACCTCGCGGTCGTACTCGCGACGCTGTCCCTTCTCGCCCTCCTTCCACGCCTCGTCGATCACGCGGAACGCCGTCGCCTGGGACTCCCACATCTCCTGCATGAGACTCGACCGTTCGCCGAACACCGCCGGGACGTCGAACTGCGACGACTCCAGTTCCTCGAGGTGCTCCTGCTGGGTGTTCGTCCCCTTGTACGCCACCGGAACGATACCGAGCACGCCGACGTCGATACCGACCTCCGCCTCCAGCCCCTCCGCGAGGTCGGTCAGGCCGTCGATGGAGAGCGCGCCCTTCCCGGAGAGTTCGACGGGAAGCAGAACGCTCCGGGTCGCGTAGATCGCATTGTACAGTGCATCGCCCTCGGTTGCCTGCGGGTCGCAGATGACGACGTCGTACTCCTCGGGGATGTCGTTGGCCCGGAGCAGTCGAAGGAGCTGTTCGTTCCGCGGCCACTCGTAGTCGTCCTCGACGTGCATGTCCTCCTCGATCTCGGCGGCCTTCATCATGTTCTGCGTGAGGTTCGCGAGCATGTTGTGCGCGGGGAGGACGTCCACGCCCGCCTCGCCGGTATCCGTCCGGATGAGGTCGCTGAACTCGCCCTTCGGTCGTCCGATGAGGTGTCGGACGATGTTGTCCGCGCTCCCGTCGGAGCGGTCGTCGGCGACGTCGAACACGTAACTGAGACTTCCCTCCTGGGGGTCGAGGTCGACGACGAGCACGCGATGGCCGCGTTCGGCGTGTGCGGCCGCGAGATTGGCCGCAGTCGTCGTCTTCCCCACCCCACCAGCTTCGCTGTACGTCGTATACGTGATCATCTGGTCTGTACGTATTGACCCATCCGTAATAAAACACAGTCCATACACACAGTGTGACGACACAAGCACACCGACCCGTCAACCTAAACAACAACACCACAAACACGATATGACCAATTTAACTGGCCAGTGTTACTGTTCAGTGTTACTGAGTAATGTAACGGAACAATGGTGCTGACAGGTGTTGTTGTCCGAGATACTTGAGTAGGATTGCTGAGTGGGGTCGCTGTTCATGTGTACCGTCCCGTATCACTGGCTGAGTTTGCTGTTCGAATGAACTGTACACGCAGTGGGGTCCGTAAGTGCATCCCGGGTTACTGGGCCGTTGGAATGACAGCAAAGATCGGCTATTGTGACTGAAGGGATGGACTGCGTCAACTGTACCGCGAAGCGAATCGATCGAGATTGCTGTGCGATGGTACCTGGCGGGAACGCTGGCTGAGCGGATAGTGAACACATCGTACCTGTCGAGGGAAATGTGGCAGTCTTGTTCGGGAGATAACCGGCCGGGGGATGGGACTGGTGAGAGTGACGATTGGAGCAACCCGTTCGCGGGTTCGGTCGTGCGTAAGGAAGTTGCGACCACTGTTGACCTGGACGGTCGACGGAAGGTGAGCGATTACCCGTCGAGCGAATGGATAGCAGATGACAGTGACGTCGCTGGTGCAGACTGAGCACGAGGAAGAGCGCGATCGTGTGACAGTAGAGTGATGATCGGAGACGGGCCTTGAACCGCGGGGCATCACGGTCCGAGGCGTGCCGGTGGTGGAGAGACAGCTCGGACTCTCACTCGTGATGGGACGCAGGTCGAAAGCGGGTGGGTCTGGGAAAGTGAGTGGACGCGTTCTACGGTGAGGTGTGGATTTTGGTTCGATTCGAGTGCTCCAGGTCAGGGAGGAGGGTGAGCGAGGGCAATCGGTAATGAATCACATGTCGATATATGCAACCGAGTAGTGGGTTGTAGGTGTACATCGGCGTCGCGGTCGCGTCGTGGGTTCGGGTGACCCCTGAACGATGGGTTCGACCGGTCGAGTGCGGCTACGAAGGTCCTCGCCAATCTGTAACGCGGTGATTGCTTCGGCGGGCAACGCTTCCGTGCCAGTGGAAGTGAATGGGGAATCTTTAGCACCTCGACCTCGAGCGGCGCGCGATCGAGGAGTACCGCGAGGACGTCGAGTACGTGTCCTCTACGGACGCGGACGCGACCGGCGAGATCGATACGTGCGCCTCGAGGTGTCTCAACTCCGACGTGGCTGGTACGACCCAGCGGACGTCCCGAACGCGAGACCACTGGAGAACCTTCGTTCGTGGGTCGGGTCCTGACGGTTGCCGACGATTCGCCGACGGATGGTCGCCGGCTTCCCACGAAGGACGGCTGAATTATGCCCGAAGCCAGCGTAGCGGACGTATGGGTACCATCCTGCTGGCGACGGACGGAAGCGAGTACGCACGCGAGGCCGCGGCGGCGGCCGTCGAGAGAGCGGCGACGGAAGGCCACGACCTCCGCGTCATCTGCGTGGTCGACGAACGCAAGTTCGACGAGCCCGCGCTCAGCAGCGGCGAACTGGCGACCATATACGCCGAGGACCACGCCGCTGTCAGCGTGAACGACGTGGTTCTGATGGCGGAAGCGAGGGACGTGTCGGTGGCCGGCGAGACGCGACGCGGCACTCCAGAGGACGTCATCCTCGAGTACGCGGACGAGGTCGACGCGGACGTGGTCATCGTCGGCGAGCACGGGGATCACGACGTGCACTTCTCGGGCGTCGGCCGGACGGTCGACGCCACGTCCGAACGCGAGGTGCACGTCGTCGAAACTCCCCCAAAGCCGTGAGGTGAAGCACTGTCAGAGGGTCTCGAGTACCCGAATATAGTTCTCGTGAGCGATGGCACGACGGTCGCTCGCGTGGAACCCGCGCTCGCAGAGCGCGTCGAAGAGTGCCGGGAGTCCAGTTACGTCCCCGATGACGTCCGGGACCGTCGCGACGTCACCGGCCCGTCACGTCCGGGACGTCCACGCTCGCGAGCGCGGCGTCGACGACGTCTGCTTTCGTCGCCCCTTGGATGTTCGCCTCCGGCGTGAGGACGATGCGGTGACGCATCACGGGGTCGGCGACGAACTTGACGTCGTCGGGTGCGACGTAGTCGCGGCCGGCGATGACGGCGCGAGCGCGGGCCGCTTCGAAGAACCGCTGGATGCCTCGCGGCGACACCCCGATCTCGGCGCGGTCGTCGGTTCGGGTTGCCCGTGCGACGTCGACGAGGTACTCGCGGACGCTCTGTTCGACGTGAACGCCCTCGGGGACCCCCTGGAGCTGTCGGACCTGTTCCTTGTCGACAGCGGCCTCGATGGTCGGGGTCTGCGTGAATCGGTTGGCGCGCCGGTCGATGAGTTCGAGTTCGCCGGCGCGCTCGGGGTACCCCATGGAGGTCTTGACGACGAACCGGTCGCGTTGGGCTTCGGGCAGTTCGAACGTTCCCTCTTGCTCGACGGGGTTCTGCGTGGCGATGACGAAGAACGGGTCCGGGAGGTCGCGGGTTTCGCCGTCGACGCTCACCTGCTTCTCGTCCATCGCTTCCAGCAAGGCGGCCTGGGTCTTCGGGGGTGCGCGATTGATCTCGTCGGCGAGGACGACGTTCGCGAATATCGGTCCTTCGTTGAACTGGAACTCCTGCGTGTGTTCGTTGTAGACGTGCGTGCCGGTGATGTCGCTCGGGAGGAGGTCGGGCGTGAACTGCACGCGGTTGAAGGAGAGGCCGAGCGCGTGCGCGGTACCCTGTGCGGTCAGCGTCTTCCCCGTCCCGGGGACGTCCTCGAGGAGGACGTGACCGCGAGCGAGGACGCCGGTGAGCACGGTCTCGAGGAACGCGCGGTCCGTGATGACGGCCGCCGCGATGCGGTCGACGACGTCAGCGGCGTGGTCGGCGGCTTCGGGGACCGACATGTCGTCCGATTCCATCGTCTGAGTATCCGGGTACCGACGCTAAAACGCTTTGGCAAGTGGGCGTGGCGGCGTCGCTCGCTTGGCTCCGGGGCGGAGCCTGGCGTCGGCTGGCCCGACCGAAGGTGCGCTCGCTCGACGATAGCGTGCGCCGAACCGCTCGCTCGACGATAGCGTGCGCCGAACCGCTCGCTCGACGATAGCGTGCGCCGAACCGTTGTCGGCGCCGAACCGCTGTCGGTGCAGAACCGCTGTCGGCGCCGAACCGCTGTCGGTGCAGAACCGCTGTCGGCGCCGTCAGCGCTCGTCGGTGGGGCGCGTGTGGTCCTCTGTCGACTCCTGGGGGTCCTGTGGTGGGAGTGCAGTGATGTACCAGCCGTTGTACGACGGGTCGAGTACGGGACCGCCGAGAGTAACGTCGTCGTCGCGTGCCCACCAGTCGCGTGCCCTGCCGATGATGTCCTGTAACGGTCCCATCTGCATGGTTCGACTATTGTGAACGTGCACCAAAGGTCTTTCGCGCGTCAGGCGTCGGGCCGAGGGACGGTCACGACGGGAACCGGGGCCGTACGGACCGTCTTCTCGGCGACGCTCCCGAGGAGGACGCGCGCTACGCTCCGGCGACCGGTCGTCCCCATGACGACCGCGTGCACGTCCAGGTCGTCGACGTACTCGAGGATGGTTCGCGCGGGCGCACCACGGTCGACGTGCGTCCTGACGTCGACGTCCGGGGCGGCGTCGGCCGCGTTCGCTTCGATGCTCTCGACCGTCTCCTCGGCGGCCGCCTGGAGGGCCTCCTCGACGGCGCTCGACCCGACGTCCATGCCGAGATGGGTGTCGTTGACGACGGAGAGCACGTGGACGGTCGCATCGAGTACGCTCGCGAGATCGAGCGCGTACTGTGCGGCGTGCCGGGCGGGGTCGCTTCCGTCGACGGGGACGAGCACGCGCTCGTAGGGGAAGACGAGGTCCTCGGCCTCGCGCATCCGGGCGGTGAGGACTGGGACCGTGGAGAGCCGGACGACCTTCTCGGTGACGCTCCCGAGGAGCGCCCGCGATAGTCCCTGGCGTCCGTGCGTGGGCATGACGACGAGGTCGTAGTCGTACGATTCGGCGTAGTCCACGATGGTCTGGGCTGGCGTCCCCTGGACGACGTCGGTGCGCGGGGAGACGCCCAGCGATTCGAGCACGCCTTCGGTGTCTTCGAGGACCTCCTCGCCGAATTCTTCGAGCGCGTCGATGACGTCCTGTTGGAGGACGTCGAGGCTGAGGACGTCGGTGTCCGCGACGTACAGCAACGTCAGGTCCGCGTCGGTCGCGTTCGCGAACTCGGCGGCGTGATAGAGCACGGCCGTTTCGGTCGTGGATTCGTCGACCGGGAGCAGTATCTCGTCGTACATACGGGAATATTTGTCAGACTCTCTCATACGTTTTGGCCCGGGAGTGGCCTCGGGAACACTCGGACGCCGTGGTGCGGAGCGAACCGAACGTCCTCGGCGGAGGAAACTTCCGTCAGGTGGTCGAATGGAGCGGGTATGGCCGTCGAACTCGTCTCGCGCTGGGCGCGCCGGTACGTCGCTTTCGCCGCACTCGCTCTCGTCGGGGCACACGTAGCCGTAGTCGTGGGTGCCGGGCACGAGGTCGTGGTGACCCTCTCACTCTACGGGTTCGTGCTCCACGTCGTGTTCGGGAAGGCGTACTCGCTCGTCCCGACCTACTTCGACCGTGACCTAGCGTGGCCTCGGGCGATGCCCGCCCAGTTCGCGCTCACGACCACTGGAACGACGGCGCTCGCACTAAATCACCTCGCGGGGACGCCGGACGTGCTCGCACCAGCAGGTGCGATCCTCTGGAGTGCTGGCGTCATCGCGTTCGTCGGTACGCTCGCGTGGACGGTCCGCGGTAACGTCACCGGCGCGGAGACCGCGACCGGGTCGGGGAAGGACCACCTCGCGCCCACCGACCGGGTGGCGAACGCGTTCGTCCCGGTGGTGCTCGCGTACCTCCTGCTCGGGTCGTACGCGACGCTCGTCGTCCAGGGCGTGGCGCCGGTTGTGGCGATAGCGGACGTACCGGTGCTGGACATGTATCCACCGCGAGCGATACACCTGCTCGGTGCGGGCACCGCCGCACTCCTCGTGTTCGCGCTCGGCACGCGACTGTTCCCGCGGTTCCTCGTCGTCTCGCCACCCCGACGCCTGCTGTACGTCGCGCTCGGCGCTGGAGCGTACGGTCCGGCCGTCCTCGCCGTCACCATCCCAAGCAGGAGCGGGTTCGCGGTCGGCGCTACACTGCAGGCGACCGCCGTCGTGGCGTACGCCATCGCGTTCGCCGTGATGTTCCACCGCTCCCCCCGCGACCGCGTCGCGTTCGAAGGCGTCCTCCTCGGCGCTGCCGCAGGAGTCGCCGCCGTCGCCATCGGCGTCTGGTTCGCGCTCGACGGCCTCACCGTTCCCCTCGTCGACGCACATCGCCGCCTGACACTACTCGGATTCCTCGGTCTTACCGTCGTCGGCGTCACCCTCCAGTTCTACCCACCCTCCGTTGGCGCGTGGCGCTGGTGCTCGACGCGCGGCGCACGGATCGCCATCGGCGCACTCGCCACCGGCGTCGCACTGCAAGCCATCGGCGCGGCCACCACCACCGCCGCGATCGAAACCGCAGGCGGCCTCGCCGGCATCGCTGGCGCACTCGCCTACACCTACCTCATCGCCGCCGCGTTCGCGACGCGCTGAGCGAGACGAACCGACGTCGAACCGCCGTCTTGACGGCCGCCGGATTCTCAGAGAGTCAATCTACCGTAACGTTCTCGAACCGCCGAATCGCGTACGTGACCGATGCGAAGGGTGCGAGCGCGAGCGGGAGGAGTGCGGCGAGCGCGGCGGTGCCGACGGTATCAGCGGTGACTGAGAGCCCGAATGGGAGGAGCCAGGAGAGGAGTCCGGCGAGGAACGGTTCGGTGGCGGGCTCGTAGACGATGCCGGCGGTTGCGACGACGACGAGGAGGTAGACCGAGAAGACGAAGAACGCGACGAGACTGGGGACGACCGCTTTCGTGGAACGCGTGACGTTCACGGCCTCGTACCGCGGGAACGCCATGCCGACGCCGACGGCAAACAGCGCCGCGACGACGACCGCGACGGGCGTGCCAGCGACGACGGCGACGACGCTCCCCGCGTCCAGCGGTGCGAACGCTGCGAGCCCGGCGGTGAGTGCGGTGCCGGCGGGGACGGCGACGAGGACGCCCGCGAGCACGTGCGCACCGACGAACTGGCGGCCATCGATCCGCGAGAGCACGGTCGCGGAGAGTGCCGACCCCTGGTCGCCCAGGGGGTTGAGCGTGAACGCGACCGCGCCAGCCCACGCGACGAACACGAGTGCGAGTACCGGCCCGAACGCTGGCACCTCGCCGGACTGGACGACGTCGCCGACGAACCCGACCGCGCCGAACAGCGGGTAGACGACGTAGAGAAGCTTCAGCGGGGAGCGTGCGGCGCGCTTGAACGCGAGGACGGTGACGGCGGCGGTGCCGCGACCGACCACGCCACCGAGAGCGTCCTCGAACCGACGGTCGAGGCCGTCCTCGTGACGGCCAGTTTCGGGGTCGACGGGTGCGTCGTCCTCGTCGCCGGTGAGTACTGGGTCGGCGAACCAGTGCCGGTCCGCGGCTCGCGTCGCGACCACGCCACCGGCGGCGGCGACGACCGGAACTGCGGCGAGTGCGACCACGGCGCGGGCGACGTCGGCGGCGACCGCCGGTTCACCGAGGAAGAGGACGTCCGCGAACCATCCCGTCGGCGCCGACTGCATCGGTTCGTAGATCGCGGCGACGAGCCCGCCGAGTGCGTCCGTCACGAGTAACGCGAAGTACGCGATGAAGACGAGCACGGCGAGTGCACCCTTGTAGCGGGCGACGAACGGGATGCGGGTGACGACGTGCCGGACGACGAGCCCGACGGGGAGGCCGACGAAGACGGCTGCAACCGTCACGCCGAAGACGCCCAGCGGGACGGTGGCGAGGACCGCGACTGAGCCGCCGCCGGCGACGTAGCCGGTGGCGAGTGCCAGACCGAACGGGAGCGTCCACGCCAGCGCGAGCACGGACTCGGAGAGCAACAGGCCGCCGGCGGCTTCGCGCGTCGGCACGACCGACAGTACGCCGACGTCGTTGTCGAGACTCCCGCGAGTTCCGACGGTCCGCATCGCGATCATCGTCCCGAGGCCGAGCCAGAGAAGTGCGACGGCGCCGCGAGCCGGTGGCATGACGTCCCGACCGAGCGGCGAGTCCGCACCGAACCCGGCCTCGAGCGCGAAGAGGTACGCGCCGTACCCGAACACGACCGTGAACAGGCCGACGCTGAGGAGGTACGCGAGCACCTGCGTCTTCCGGTCGACGACGTTCCGGACCGTTCGGCGGACGTCGACGCGAGCGAACGTGACCGCGTGCCTGAGCGTGCGTGCGCCGACGCCGCGACGGTCGGCCGCGGTCACGCCATCACCTCGTCCTCGTCGCCGTCGAGGGCGGACTCGTCGTGGTCCTCGGTGAGCTGGAGGAAGGCGTCCTCGAGCGTTGTCGCGTCGTCGCGCTCGACGCGGCGCTTCAGTTCCTCGGGCGTCCCCTCGGTGACGAGGGAGCCGTCGTGGAGGACGCCGACGGTGTCGGCGAGTTCGTCGACGACGGAGAGGATGTGCGTGGAGAGGAAGATGGTGACGTCGCGGTCAGCGAGCTCCGCGACGAGGTCCTTGACGGTGCGGGCGGCGCGCGGATCGAGGCCGCTCGTCGGTTCGTCGAGGAAGATCACCTCGGGTTCGTGGAGGATCGCCTGGACGAGCCCGAGCTTCTGGGCCATTCCCTTCGAGTACCCTTCGACTCTGCGGTCGGCGGCCGATTCGAGCCCGAATCGTTCGAGGTAGCCGTCGATGCGGTCGTCCGCTTCGCGCCGCGGGACGTCGTGCAGGGACGCGTTGTACCGGAGGTTCTCGCGCGCGGTGAGTTCCTCGAACACGGGCGGACTCTCCGGGAGGTACCCGAGGTGGTCGATGACTGCCTCGCGGTCCGTGATCGGTTCGCCTGCGACGAACGCCTCGCCCGACGACGGTCGCGTGAGCGTCGTCAGCATCCGCATCGTCGTCGTCTTCCCGGACCCGTTCGGGCCGAGGAAGCCGTACACGACGCCACGGGGGATCTCGAGGTCGAGGTCGCGGACTGCCGCGACGTCGCCGTAGGACTTCGAGAGCGACCGCGTTTCGATTGCCGGACTCGAACCGGCGTCTGCGTGGGGACCAGTGGACATACCACCACGAACGAGGTGGCCGCAAATAAATGGAGACGTCGATTTTCGCTGGTGGAAGGGAAGTGTCGACCCGGAGGTCGCCGCTGACAGTCCGGGACAGGGCGACTTCACGGTCGGACGGAGTACGTCGAGGCCGCCGGGAAGCGAGTGAGATTGACCGTGCAGGCCAACGAATCGTGGTACTCGCGAGTCGAGAAGAGTCTGGAGAACCACACCGAGGTGACCGAGTGGTACGCGTATTCGGTGAGGAGGGACTTCGATCCGCGACCCTTGCGCGTACGGTACGAGGGCGACGTCCCCGACCGGTACGACCTCCAGCCGTTGCGCGTCGAGTGGACGGGGAACTGAAGCGCTGGCGAGCGACGGGTGCGCTGGCGAGCGAAGGGTGCGCTGGCGAGCGACGGGTGCGCTGGCGAGGACAGTTGCGCTGGCGAGCGTCGATTCCAGCGACGTTCAGAGGACGCGCGCGACCTGGTTCTTGGTGTCTACGAGCGTGCCGGAGTTGTCGACGACGACGTGGTCGACGTCGATGGGTTCGAAGCGGTCGCGGTAGTGTTCGTAGATGGAGACGTCGGCGTCGCTGGCGTCGTCTTCGCGTTGCTGGATGCGTTCGCGGACGACGTCGTCGTCGGCCTCGACCTTGAGGACGACGCAGTCGACGTCATGTTTGCGCGCGAGTTCGTACGTGGGTTCGCGGAATTCGCGTTCGCGGAAGGTACCGTCGAGGACGACGTGGTTGTCGTCGTCGAGGATGGCGTCCGCGCGGTCGCGCACGGTGCGGTAGACGACGTCCGTCTCCTCGCTGGAGTACTGGGGGTCGTCGAAGAGGTCCTTCCTGACGACGTCGGTGCGGATGCGGACGGCGTCGAGTCGGTCGACGACGTCGCCGGCGACGGTGGTCTTGCCCGCGCCGGGGAGGCCACAGACTACGACGAGCATCGGTCGTACGTGCTGGGGGCTGGTCGTGTGACGGTCTTTGTGCCGGTTGCAGGTGCGTGGAACGCCCGTTCCGGAGTCATCTGACAAGGGACTGTCCCCGCTTGCGGACAATAAAGGTGTAGAATCGTTCCCGATGTGCGACCGATTCGTTGCACGTTCGTGGACACGTGCAGTCGTCGGTGGTCGGTGGTCGGTGCGTCACGTCGTGTTCGCGTCGTCAGTCGGTGCGGACGGCGACGCCGCGGACGAACGGTGCGGCCGGTGGGATGCCGCGTGCGTCTTCGACGGTCAGCACGTCGAAGTCGGGGTGGGCGCGGTAGGTGGCTTCGAGGTCTCGGTCGAGGTGACAGCCGGCGGCGACCCGCGTCCACGCCGGGTCGACGAGAGACTGGATGCGGCCCCACCTGCCGTCGGCGACAACGTGCTCGAAGAACCGGAACTCGCCGCCGGGTCGGATGACGCGCGAGAGTTCGTCGAGGGCGGCGTCGAGGTCGGGGATGGTGCACCCGACGAGTGCGGAGACGACGGCGTCGAACGAGTCGTCGGCGTAGGGAAGTCGTTCGGCTCGGCCGCCGACGACAGTGGCGTCGAGGCCGGCGTCGCGAACGCGCCGGTTCGCGCGTTCGCACATGTACTGGTCCGGGTCGAGCAAGTGAACGGCGAGGTCGCGCCCTCGCGACCGTGCCTCCTCGCGAGCCTGCAGGAGGTACGGGACGAGGGCGCCGGTTCCGGCACCGAGGTCGAGGACGGCACCCTCGAGGCCCTTGGTGAGGTATCGTCGATGCGGTGCGAACGCAGTCGCTTCGGCGAGCGCCGTCACGGAATCGTAGATTGCGGCGAACGCCGGATTGTCGTCTGCGGACACGGCCAGTAATTCGCACTACAGGGATTTCAGTGTCGGTGGCTAGGACGGCGTCGCCCGCAGAGCAACAGCTGGTGGTGGGGAAGACGAGGAGGAATCAAATCGGTTCAAACTGCGGGGGCGCGCGGAGACCTGTCGCGTGTCGGGTGTCGGCTGTCAGTGATTCGACTGTCGGCGTGTCGGCTATACGGAGGCGGACTCGAGCTGTTCGAGGTACTTGTCCTCCCAGTCGCGGCGGTCTTCGAGTTCGCGGCGGCCGCGTCGCGTGAGCGTGTAGTAGTTCGTGCGGCGGTCGAGTTCGCCCTTCTCGACGAGGCCCTTGTCGACGAGCGTGTCGAGGTTCGGGTAGAGTCGGCCGTGATGGATCTCGGATTCGTAGTACTGCTCGAGTTCCTCCTTGATGGCGAGTCCGTGGGGTTCGTCGAGGCCGGCGATGGTGTAGAGCAGGTCTCTCTGAAAACCGGTCAGGTCGTGCATGTGGTATATCCTGGAACTGAATGAATTTGAGTGTTTTGACCTATCGGCGGCCACACGGCATGGTAATCAGCAATCTTTACCCGGGACTGCTATCGTATCAAAACTTTGCTAGCCGTGTAAAGCGCTAGGAATGAGATGGACGGTGATGCCGGTTCGTACTCGTCTTCGTTCATCTTCGAGAGCGTGCTGAGGGGTGGCGTCATGTCGGTGTCCCCACAGGGCTTATAGCCTCTGCTCCGATATCTTCGGTCAGTACTACTTGCGGGCGGCAGGTCGACAGAGCATGTCAGGGAACACCGGACGGAAGACGAGCGCGTCGGACGACGGGGAGCGTCGCTTCGGGCAGGCGGTCGTGGTGGCGGTCTGCATCGTCTCGCTCGTCGTCGCCGGTGCGCTCGCGCCGTCGGTGGGGTCACCCTTCGACGACGGCCCTGGCGTGAACGCATCGCAGTTAGCGGCCGAGACCGGTCTCGGCGAGAGCCCGAACGGCAGCGGCGTGCCACAGGAGGCCCGAGAGGTCGCGGGCAAGAAGAGTTCGTCGAGTAAGCCCGAGGTCATCGGGTCGCCGGACGACTACGCGGTCGGTGGCGAACAGCCGCTGGCGGGGTTCCGGAACCAGTCGGGTGGCATCCAGTTCGTCGTGCAGGCGCCGGAGAACACGTACTATCGCGTCGGCGCGTACCAGTCGTTCGACGGATACGGGTGGTCTCGGGACGGCGAGCGGACGGCGTTCTCGGGTGCGGTGCCGGGAGTGACGCCGGCTGGTGACCGGATGCAGGCCGAGGTGACGTTGAATACGTCGGCGTTCGCGGTGCCGGTGCCGTGGAAGCCGACGGCGGTGGACGGACCGACGCCGCTGTCGGTTCGAGACACCGGCGGGATCGTGCCGCGGCAGTCGCTCGCGCCGAACCAGTCGTTCACGGTGACGGCAGTGCAGCCGACGCGCGACCCGGCGGTACTCTCCCAGTCGGGGTACGAGTATCCGGACCGGATCGAACGCGAGTACCTCGGGGTGTCGGACAACGTGTCGGGTCGCGTCGAGAACCTCGCGGACGAGATCACGGCGGACGCGACGAACCCCTACGAGGAGGCGCGCGCGATCGAGGCGTGGCTGGAGGCGAACAAGGAGTACTCGCTGAACGCGACGACGGACGCGGGTCGGCCGGTGACGCGACAGTTCCTCTTCGAGATGGAGGAGGGGTACTGTCAGTACTTCGCGTCGAGCATGGCGGTGATGTTGCGGTCGCAGGGGATTCCGGCGCGGTACGTGGTCGGGTACGCGCCCGGGACGGAGATCGGTGAGGACACGTACGCGGTAACGGGGTCGAAGGCGCACGCGTGGGTGGAGGTGTACTTCGAGGACGTCGGGTGGGTGCGGTTCGATCCGACGCCGTCGGCGGGTCGCGAGCAAGCCGACGAGTCGGTTGCGAGTCAGGCGGACGTCCAGGCGGACTTCGAGGAGTCGAACGTGAGCGATTCGATGAACGTGAGCGAGCCGGGTTCGTCGACGAACGATTCGGTCGATTCGACGGACGGGGAGACTGGGAACGAGACCGAGGGTGGCGAGGACGGCGGGGAGACTGGGAACGAGACCGAGGGTGGCGAGGACGGCGGGGAGACTGAGAACGAGACGGACGACGGCGGTGACATCGGTGACGACGACACCGGCAACGAGACGAACGAGGACGCCAGGTCGCAGGTCGGCGTCCGCTTGAATCGGACGGCAGCGCCCGGGGCGGACGTGACTGTCATCGTGACGAGGGGCGGCGAGCCCGTGGACGGGGCGGACGTCCTCTTCAACGACGAGTACGTTGGGACGACGAACCTGAACGGGGAGGTGGTTGCGACGGTGCCGTACACGCAGAACCTCACGGTTCGAGTGACGAACGTGAACGGAACGCTCGGGAGCGCAAGCGAGTCGAGAGGGAGCGGTGACGGCTCGCTCGGTGGCGTCGTCGGTTCCAGCGCGGCAGTGGACGTACCGGGGCCACTCGTGGCCGGGTCGACGGTGCGGTTCGACGCGGATGGAATGGGTCCTGCGGCGTTCGAGTCGGGGCTCGTCGACCCGGACGACGACGAACCGCCGGAGAACGAGACGAGCGAGGAGTTCGAGGTGACGACGGACATGACGTTCGCGCTCGGTTCGGAACCGATTCCGGGCGAGGAGATTCCGGTGCAGGTGAGTATCGACGGGCGGCCGGTACCGTCGGCGCGCGTGAGCGTCGACGGCGAGTACGTCGGCGAGACGAACGAGTCGGGGTGGGTCGACGTGGTGTTGCCCGCGGACCGCGAGACGGTGACGGTGTCGGCGCGACGCGACGAGGTCACTGATTCGGCATCGGTGGCGCTCCGGACGGACGTGGACGTGACGGTCCAGGGGAGTGCGGTGCCGGAGGCGGAGTTGCGCGTACGTGCGCGGTTCGACGGCGAGCCGTTGCGGAACGCGAACGTGTCCGTGGACGGCGAACGCGTGGCGTTGACTGACGGTGGCGGGTTGGCGACGGTCGAGGTTCCCAGGGACGCGAACGGGACGGTGACGGTGACGGTGACGGAGGGCGTGCTGTCGGGGTCGGCGTCGAAGCGCGTAGTGACGAACGCGACGATCGCCTTCGAGGATCCGCCGTCGCCCGGCGAGGACGTCGCGGTGCTCGTCCGGGCGGCGAACCAGTCCGTCGAGGACGCAAGCGTTGCACTCGACGGCGAAGCGATGGGGGTGACGAACGGATCGGGGGCGGCGACGATATCGGTGCCGGCGAACGCGACGGGGAACGTGACGGTGACCGCCGAGGTCGGTGCGTTGTCGGCGTCGCGCGAGGTGGACCTGTTCGAGCCGAACGTGTCGGTGACGCCGGCGTACCTCGTGACGCTCCCCGGTGCGCCGGTGACGGTGAACGTGACGGACGACGGCGAACCGGTCGGGGGTGCGACGGTCGCGGTCGGTGATTCGCGTGCTCGGACGGGCGAGAACGGGACGGTCGAGGCCGGGTTGCCGTTCAGGAACGCGGTGACGGTGTCGGTGACGGCGGCGGGGGCGACGGCGTCGACGCGCCTGGATTGGTTGTTCGCGAACCTGCTCGGCGTGCTCGCGCTCGGCGTCAGCGTGGTCGTGGTCGGCGTCGGGTCGCTGTACGGACGCGGACGCCTGGGTCGTGTGGCGCGGCGAGTGCGTCGGTTCGCGCGACGGGCGGGGCAGGCGGCGATGGATGCGCTGTTCGCTGTCGCGTCGCGCCTCGACGACTTGCTCGGTCGGCTCCCAGCGGTCCCGGATCTGGTGCGGTCGTTCGTGGAACGACTGGTTCGGGCGCCCATGAAGACGATCCGGGCGCTCGGCGCTGGGCTGGCTGTGGCTGTCGTCGCGTTCGTCGCACGTGTCAGAGCGTGGTTGACGGATGTCGTGAAGACCGGGCTCGACGAACCGTCGAGCGAGGCCGAGGCGTCCACGACCGGTGGGGGTTCTACGGTGGGTGGTGAGGACGCGTCGTCCTCGCTCAGCCTCGCTGCCGCGTGGCGCGTACTCGTCGACCTGGTGTCGCCGTCGCGCATGCAGACGCGGACGCCTGGCGAAATCGCTCGACTGGCGGTCGAGAAGGGGTTGCCGAGTGAGCCGGTACAGACGTTGACGGACGCGTACCGTCGGTCGGTGTACGGTGGCGTGGAGCCGAACGTCGAGGAGGTCGAGCGTGCGCAGCGTGCCGCGGACGAACTCGAACGGTCGGTCGAACCGAGCGGCGACGAGATGAGTCGCGATGGCGAGGTGGCTGGCGAGGGGGCTGGCGAGGCGTCCGGCGACGGTGGGTCTGCCGACGGTGTGGACGCCGTGCGGACGGACGGGGGTGACGACTCGTGACCCGTCGGTTGCCGACGGGTCGCGAGGTCGTGAGCGGCGTCGGCGTCGGCGTACTGGGGTTCGCGATGGTGGTCGTGTTCGTCCCCGACCTCGTACCGGCGGGCGTCCTCGACCTCGTCGAGAGCGTGGAGGCGGCGGTCGATGCGTGGATGGTGACGCTCGTGCTGTCCCTGGTCGTGTTCGCGTACGCACTCCACCGGTTCCGGCAGTCCGACGTGAGCGACGTCGAGCGCCTCGTGGAGTCGGAGTCGTCGATGGACGTCCCCGACCTGGACGACGGCGCGCTCGACTTCGACCCGGAGCGGGCGGGGCGCACGTTCGATTACGCGGTCGCGCGGTCGGTCGCGCAACTCGAGCGCGACCCGAACGGCGACGGCTGGGAGGCCTCGCAGGTACGGACGACGCTCCGGGAGGCCGTGCACGCGGTCCGGGGGGACGACGAGGACGCCGAGGCGGTGTCGGCGGCGATCGAGGCCGGGTCGTGGACGGACGACCGGGTCGCGGCGGCGTTCCTCGGTGGCCCGGACGCGCCGGGGGTGTCGCTGTGGCGGCGGCTGTACGCGTGGCTGTATCCGGCGCGAGCGTTCGAGCGACGCGTGGAGCGCGTCGTCGACGTCATCGAGAGACAGGGGACGGTCGCGGTCGACGGACGCGCCGATCGACCGCACAGTTCTGGCCGCCCCTCGCGACCGAACGAGGACGGAGAGGGTGGTGACTGCGGAGACGACGGGGACGGTGGTGCGAGCGGGTACGGTCGGGACCACGGCGATGCCGTGACCGGAACTCGCTCGGACGCGGGGTCGGAGGTGGGGTCGTGAGTCGAACGCGTCACGAGCCGCGGTGGCGGACGGCGGTCGCGCCCGCCGCCCTCCTCGTCGCGGTGGCGCTCTGGACCGGCGACCGCGTGCTCTTCCTCGCGGCCGCACTCCCACTCGGGTACCTCGCGTACGGTGCGCTGTCGGCGATTCCGCCGGTTTCGAGCGCAATCAGTCTTGAGCGGGAGCTGTCGACGGACGCGCCGTTCCCCGGCGAGCACGTCGACGTGACGTTGACCGTGCACAACGAGAGCGACACAGCGATCCCGGACCTGAGGGTCGTCGACGACGTGCCCGGCGGCGTCGAACCCATCGAGGGCGACCCGGAGGGCGTCGTCGGATTGCGTCCCGGTGAGTCCCACGAGTTGACGTACCGGTTGGTCGCCCAGCGTGGCGCGCACGAGTTCGGCCGGGTGTCGGTGCGCGCCCGGAGCCTGAGCGCGGCGGCGGTGTCGAGCGACGAACTCGTCGCGGACGGCGACTCGGGGATGTTCTGTCGCGTGTACGTCGAGGACGCCCCCGTTCGCGACCAGACGATGCAGTTCGTCGGGTCCATCCCGACGAAGACGGGCGGGTCCGGTATCGAGTTCCACTCGACGCGGACCTATCGACGCGGCGACCCGATGAACCGGATCGACTGGCGGCGGCTGGCGAAGACCGGCGAGTTGACGACGATCGACTATCGCGTGCAGGAGGCGGCGCGCGTGCTCGTGGTCGTCGACGCACGCGAGGCAGTGGCGGTGAACGCCGGCCCGGAGTACCCGAGTTCGCGCGAGCTGTCGTCGTACGCCGCGGAGCTGTTGACGGGCGTGTTGCTCGACGAGGGGCACGAGGTCGGCGTGGCCGTGTTCGGGATGGACCTGCCGGGGACGCGCGGTCGCGGGTCGCCGTCGGTGCTGGAACCGTCCGGCGGTGATACGTTCCGGGCGCACGTCGCGGCGGTGTGTGCGGCGGTCGCGGAAGCGGATCCGTCGGTCGCGGAAGCGGATCCGTCGGTCGCGGAAGCGGATCCGTCGGTCGCGGAAGCGGATCCGTCGGTCGCGGAAGCGGATCCGCCGGTCGCGGAAGGGGATCCGTCGGTCGCGGGAGCGGATTCGGCGGTCGCGGAACGGGACGCTGATGGTCAGGACGAAGACGGTGCGGGCCCGGCGGGGCCGGCGGGTGCGGCGGTCGGCGCGGCGACGCCGGACGGCGGGGATCAGCCCGCACATCGGCAGGCGGCGCGACTCCGCGGGTCCCTGGACCGGCACACGCAGGTGATGTTCGTCACGCCTGCGCTGGACGACTTCCCGGTGACGGTGACCGAACGCCTGGAGGGGCACGGGCACGCGGTGACGGTGGTGTCGCCGGACGTGACTGACGGCGGGACGCTCGGCGGTCGACTCGCTCGTCTGCAACGTGCGGAACGTATCGAGGACATGCGCGAGCTCGGCGCTCCGGTCGTGGACTGGTCCCTCGACGACCCGCTCCCGCTCGCGATCGCCCCCGCGTTCGTGGAGGTGCGATGATGGCGGGACGCGACCAAAGCGGCGGCCGGACGGATGCGGTGACGGAGCGGATTCCGGGCGTGCCGAACCGGTCGGTCGTCAGCGACGCAGTGGAGGCGACGGCGGTGAGCGGTGGCGTCGTCGTCGGGACGTCAGCGCTCGTCGTCCTCGTCGTCGGGTCCGCGCTCGGGGTCACGTTCCTGGCGGCCATCGGATTCCTCGCCGGTGGGACGCTCGCGGTCGCGGCGTGGCTCTGCAATCGACGCGGACCACTCGCGGCGGCCGCGGGGAGTCTCACGGTCGCCGTCGGCGTGCTCGCGGCGGCGTACGCGCTATCGCGGCCGTTCAGCGACCCCGGGATTCCCCTGAACGCGGGCGCGACGGTGTTCTCGTTCGCGGCGCTACTGGCGGGCCTCGGTGCGGTTGCGACCGTCCCCGGATCGCTCGGGAGTGGACAGTGGTGGCGCACCGTCGTTCGTGCGTTCACCACGGCCGTCCTCCCCGGGGTCGTGGTGGCGGTGGCGCTCGCGGAGGCCGTCGACGGTGGCGGCGAGGTCGTCGACGCCGCAGTCGAGAGCGTCGAGACGGGGATCGACGCGGTCGTGTTCCCGGTTGGGCCGAACGCGAACGTCGGCGGATTCCTCGTCCTGCTCGCGCTCGCGGGGTTCTCGCTCGCGTTCGCACTCCGCGTCCTCCCGGTCGCGAACCTCGTCGAGAAGGAGCGACGGGAACCCGTCGCGACGGCGACCAGGCGAACGCGGACGTGGGCGTTCCGGGTGTGGGTGTTCACGCTCCCACTGGGGTTCTTCCTCACGGTGCTCCCGGCCGAACCACTCCACGAGACGTTCGAGGACGTCGGTATCGAGGCGCTCCTCCAAGCGATCGTCGACGTCCACGCCCTCCGGGCGACCATCGCCGTCCTCGCCGTCGTCTGCGCGGTCGCGGCGTCGATCACGTACCTCGTCCGCTGGGTCGCACAGCTCGACGGACGCCGCATCCTGGGCGTGCTCGCGACCACGACGCCGGGTGGCGTGCTCCTCGTCGGTATCGCGACCGTGCGACCGGAGCTCGTGCTGTCGCGACTCCGCATCGGACCGGTCGACGGCTTCGTCGACCAGGCAGTCGAGTTTATGGGTGCGATGCCGCTCGCTCTCGCCGTCCTCGTCGGGTTGCTTCTGGGAACGACGTTGTTCCTGAGTCTCGTCACGACCGCGGCCGCGACGGGGTTCGTCCCGAACCGGACGGCTGCGCCAAGCGTCGCCGCAGGCGGCGTGCTTCTGGTCGCCGTCGCGACCGGCATCTGGGAGGGCGAGTACGCCCTGTTGACGTTCGGGGCGGCGGCGGCGTCGCTCGTCGTGTGGGACGTCGGGAACTACGGCGTGGACGTCACCGCGGAACTGGCGGGGACGACGTCGCGGACGGTGGAACTCCTGCACGTTGCCGGGAGCGTCGCGGTCGGCGTCGGGCTCGTCGCGCTCGCGCTGGTGGCGCTGTGGGCGTCCCGGACGCTCGCGGCCGGCGGTGGGCTCGACGGCCCGGGACTGTTCGGACTGACGCTGTTCGTGGTCGCCACTGTCGTGTTGATGAGTACGTTGCGCGGCTGAGAGATGTGCGGGACGTGCAGGTGACTCGGGCGGTTCAGGTGAGTCAGGCGACGCCGGGGTCGTCCGCCGCGTCGTTCGTGAGGACGTGCCGGAGGACCCACGCGCCCGTGATCCAGCTCGCGGCGAACGCACCGATTGCGGCACCGATGATTGGACTCACGCCGAGCATCGGATGGGCGAGGTACCCGAGGACGATGCCGAGCGGGTCGAAGATGAGCGCGAGGATCACGATCTGTGTACCGAACTCGTACGACTCGAGCCAGCGGATCGGGGAGGCGGCCATCGAGAGGGTGGTTGCACTCGGTTCGTGATAAGTTCCTGTGGTTTTTGCTGTGGAAGTCACTCGAGTACGGCGGTGCGGGTGTGCCATCAATCCTAAGAGTCCACCACCCTACGGTACGGCCATCAGATGGCTGCCATACGTACGGCGAACCTCCGGAAGACGTACGGTGACGTGACGGCTCTCGCCGACCTCTCGCTGTCCATCGAGGCCGGCGAGTTGTTCGGTGCGCTCGGGCCAAACGGCGCCGGCAAGACCACGACGATACAGATACTGACAGGACAACTGACGCCGGATTCCGGGACCGCCGAGGTGCTCGGGCACGACCCGGTCGCCGAACCCGTCGAGACCCGCCGACACATCGGTATCCTCCCCGAGCAGGAGTCCCCGCCGTCGTTCCTCACGCCACGCGAGTACTTCGACTTCGTCGGGAGCGTCCGCGACATCCCCGAATCGGTCGTCGACGAGCGCATCGCCGAGTGGACCGAACGCCTCTCCTTCGCCGAGAAACTCGACACCATCTCAACGGACCTCTCCAGGGGCCAGCAACAGAAGGTGATGATCACGCAAGCGTTCCTCCACGAACCCGAGGTGGTGTTCATCGACGAACCGCTCGCGAACCTCGACCCGATCGTCCAGGAGCGCGTGAAGGACTTCCTGCGCGCCTATCGCGACGACGGCAACACGCTGTTCATCTCGACGCACCACATCGAGGTTGCCGAGGAGGTGTGTTCGCGCGTCGGCATCGTCTCCGGCGGCGAGCTCATCGCCGAACGACGACCGTCCGACCTCGGGCCCGACGAGTCGCTCCTGGACACGTTCCTGGACAACGTCGCGTCCCCGACTGTCAACGTCGAGGGCCTGGCCGGGCGATGAACGGGTCGCTGAACCGACGGCTGTTCGTGGAGATGCTGCGGGAGGAATGGCGGATGCACGCGAACCTCTTCGGCGGCGTTCGCTTCGCCGCGTTCCCGCTGTTCGTGCTCGCACTCGGCGGTGGCGCGGTCTGGCTCCTCACGACGACCGCGGTCGCCACCATCGACTCTCTCGTCGTCGGCGTGCACGCGCTCGTGTTCGCGTTCGGCCTCCAGACCGGCACCACCGGGTTCCTCGGCCGCGACGCGATGCGGGACCTCCTCGGCGACATGACCCTGATCATCTTCACCGCGCGCACGCTCCCGGTCTCACAGCGGCGGTTGCTCGCGGTGTTCTTACTCAAGGACGCGATCTACTACTCCGTCCTCTTCTTGCTCCCGATGGCGCTCGCGTTCGCCCCGGCAGTGACCGCCGGTCTGCTCGCGCCCACCCAGGTCGCCGTGCTGTGGGCGACTTCGACCGCGACGTTCCTGCTCGGCGTCACCGTGACGTTCTCCGGTATCGCGCTGTCGACGCGTGGCGTCCCCGGACGCATCGTCGCGCTCGCCATCGCCGTCGCCATCGGCGTCGCGTTCGCCCTCGGCGTCGACCTCGTCGCACTCACGCCCTACGGCGTGTACACGGGCGCGTCGGTCGTCGAGACGACCGCGGTCGTCGCCGCCATCCCACTCCTGGGCGTACTCGGGGTCGCGATCTACGACGCGGACTACACCGCACCCGCTCGCACCGAGACCGACGCATACGCCGGGTGGCGAGACCGACTGCCGTTCGCAGACGACGCCCTCACCGCGAAGACGCTCCTGGACGTGTCGCGGTCCTCCGGCGGCCTGTTCAAGGTCGCGTTCTCCGGCGGCATCCTCCTCGCCGTCGGCGTCTTCCTCCTCGAACTCGCGGGCGAGATCGCGAACGTCGACCCGTCGCCGGGCGTGACGCTCGGCGCCATCCTCGGCCTGTCGGCGTTCACGACGTACAACTGGCTCACGCAGTTCGACGACATGGAGAGCTACCTCCTCTACCCGTTGAGCGTCGCTGACGTCCTCAGAGCGAAGCGTCGCGCGTTCGCGCTCGTCGGGTTGCCGACGGGACTTGCGTTCTACGGGCTAGCGCTCGCCTTCGAGTTCTCCACCGTCGGCGACGCCGTCGCTGGCGCGGTCGTCCACGTCGGCCTGCAGACGTACCTCTTCGGCGTCACCGTCTACCTCGCGGGGTTCTCCCCGAACGAGTTCCTCTTCGACACCGTCCTGTTCGCGACGTTCACGCTCGCCGTCGCCGCCCCGGTCGTCCCCATCATCGTCGCCGGATTCGTCGTCAGTGCCGGCACCCCCGCACTCCTCGCCGCCATCGCCGCCGCCGGCGTCGTCCTCGCCGCCGCAGGCGGCCTCCTCGTCCGCCGCGCCACCCCGAAGTGGGAGCGACTGTCGCGGACCTGACCACGGACGGTACTCTCGAGAGTTTGCCTGCGGAGTCACCTGCTGGAGACGCGTCGTCGCGACGACGGCCTGGATCGGCCGTGGCGTCGCTCCGTGGTTCGTCGTCGAAACGCAATGTCGGGAGGGATGGTGACAACCACTCGGAGGCCCGTGTGGGCCGTCCGCGACTGCGTCGGTATCGACCCCGACACTCCGTGGCTGCGAGGTGCCGCGTGCGTCGGCCGGCAGGCAACCGGTGACGCGAGCGCGGGCATGGCATCGATGGAAGTGGTGTCTCTAGTTCACACGCTCGAAGCGTGGTGCCATCTACGGCTACGACAGGAGGGGTATTGATGGTATGTCACGGTGCAACGCTTGCCAAAAACGTCGTCGCGATTGCCAGGAAGGACCCTCGTCAGTGTCGAATTCGACCGATACCGTGGCTGGGCGATGGCGTGGCTGGGCGACGCCGTGGCTGGGCGACGCCGTGGCTGGGCGACGCCGTGGCTGGGCGACGCCGTGGCTGGGCGATGCATCGATGGACGAAGCCGCGAATCGACGAAGCGGTCGCGCTCGGATCAGGAATCGGGTTCCTCGTCCGTGCGATCGTCGGGCGCGTCCGCGGTGTCGCGGTCGACGTAGACGGAGACGTCGTCCGGGTCCGTGACGTCGACGACCGATGGGAGTCGGAGGACGGTTTCGCCGTCGACCTCCTCAACGGTCACGGGGACCTGGAACTGGTCGCCGATGGTCGCCGCGAGCCTGGCTTCGACGTCGTCCAGTCGGGCGAGGACGTCCGCGAGCGTCGCATCGTCGTCGACGGTCGCGTCGCGGGTCGTCGCTTCGGACTCGTTCGTCTCGAATCGCTCCTGGAGTCGCGGGACGTCGATGCCTTCGGCCGAGAGGGACACCGTCGACGCCGTCACCGCCGGAAGCGTCGCGTCGAGGGCCGCCTCCGAATCGTCGACGACGTTCCCGCCGAACTCGCTCGTGTTCCCGTACACGTACCGTTCCGCGCGCTCGCTCACCCACGGCGGCGCCTGCCAGTCGCCGTCGACGTACAGCGTCTGCTCGATCGCGTCCTGGTTCGCCCACACGAACGCCGCGTACTTGTCCTTGTACGCGTCCAGGTCCGCACCGCTCTCGTGGGCGACGACGACGTGCAACGGGTCGTGGGACTCCACGAGACCGTCGACGACCGCCTCGGTCGGATGCGGCCGGACCTCGAACGCGTACGTCGTGCACGCCGCGGCCGTAGCCGTCTCGAGTGCACCACTCGTCATCTGGACGAGTGCCGCGTTCCCGTCGTCGCGGATCGTCTCGAACAGTCGCTTCGCACTCCCACCGACCGGCGTCTCCGGGCCGGCGATGGTGACGTCGCCGGCCGAGAGCACCGTGTCAGGATCTGCGAACTCCGGTTCCAGGACGACGCCGTCGGTGGGGAGTTCGAGGTCGGCGTACAGCTTCGCGGTCTGCCCGACGAGTCGCAGGTCGACGTCGAGCGCCCAGCGCGCGATTGCGGCGTCGCAGACGCGAGCGAGGTGGACGCCGGCGAGCGCGCCGGCGGTGGCGAGCGTCGTGAACCCCTGGGTGGCGCGAGCGAGCGTGGTCTCGACCACGTCCGTGAACCGCGCCTCGAAGTCGTCGGTCGTCGCGACGTTCACCACCATCGCCTCCACGTCCACGGGAAGTTCCATCGCCGTCGCGGGATACCCACCGGCTTCCGTCGTGGTCATGTCACCGGTGACGAGAACGTGCCGTGCGAGGTCGCCGTCGCGGAACTGGACGACGAATCCCGCCGCGCCCGGTGCGTGGCCCGCCGGGACCGGGCACACGCTGACGTCGCCGTCGCCGAGGAGCGTCCGCCACCCGCTCACGCCTTCGAGAGCGTCGAGTGCGCCGTCGACGTCCCCCTGGACGCGGTCGTTCCGTCGGTTCTCCGTCAGCACGGTCTCCAGGACCGCCGCCGTTGGTCCCGCGGCGAGCACTGGAGCACCGTCGATGACGTTCTCTCCGAGCGACCGGAAGTGGTCGAGGTGCGGGTGCGTCAGCAACACGCCCGCGAGGTACTCGTCGTCGCTCAAGAGCGACGAGACGTCGACCCCCCGCCCCGAATCCACGAGGACGCACGCGGTCTGCCCACCGACCGCGCCGTCGAACTTCAGGACGATCGACTCGTTCCCGGTCCGATGGTTCGCGCGCTGGAATCGGACCTTCATACACGGTGCTTGGAAGCAAAGGCAATAGAGTTAACCCAATTGGATGGTGATTCACAGTGCCAGTCCCTGAAAGGAATAACCGGCACGGAACGGCGTATTCGCGTGTTCGAAGGGTGTGGAGACGCGAACGACTACTTTCGGAGTGGCGAGTGCGTGCAGGACGGAGTCAGAGGACGACGACTCGATCGCACGATGGACGACGACTCGATCGCACGATGGTGGAGAGCGCGCGCGAGGACGAGGTGATCGTCGGTCCGGTCGTCGAGGCGGGTGGTGCAGACTGAAGGAGTCGGCGTCGGGTTCGAGGTGTCGTCGTCAGGCGCCGCCGAAGTCGCCGGCGAGGTGGAACCGCCAGGCGTCGTGGCCGGCCTGACATTCGGGGTTGTCGTCGATGTGGTCGACGAACGCGACGCCGGGGTTCGCGAGCGTCTCGTCGCAGAACGGACAGTTCGAGGTGTCGGTCCAGTTCGCGGTGGGAGTGCCGGTGGACATACCCGATACGTCGCCAGCATCGCACTTCAATCCCGCCTACAAAGTAATAGGACACCTTGCATGACCTTATATTCCATACCCTCGGGCGGGGGGTAGCGTTCAACGCACGCTTTGAGCTTTCAGCAGTTCTTCATATGGGGCAGTCGATGTACCGGATGGAATGCGACGAATGCCCTCCAGCGCACGACGTCGTGCGCACCGGCTTCCATGCATCGATTCCGTAGCGGGGTGGTCGGCGTGAGCCGTCGTCCCGCTCGAGAAACCATCGCGTTCGCGGTCGCGCTCGCCGCACTCGCCACGGTCGGTGGCGTCGCCGCCGCCAGCGTCGCAGGGGCCGCGCCGGCTTCGGCGAACGCACCGGCGTCGGCGGATGCGACGGCGCCGAACGCGACCATCGACTACGACGGCGACCGCCTGAACGTCGAACAGTCAACCGACGCGACCATCTCCGGGACGACCACCCTGGTTGCAGACAGAACGGTGACGGTTCGTGTCCGTTCCTCCGGCGAACAGCCGTTCATCCGCCAGCAGGTCGTGAACGTCTCCGCGGACGGATCCTTCGAGGCGACGATGGACTTCTCGGACGTCGAACGTGGCGTCGAGTTCGAAGTGGCGGTGCTGTACGACGGCGAGCGACTCGCGAACGCACCCGCCGTCGTCGGCGAGTGCGACCCGACGTGCGGCGATAGCGACGACGACGCGAGGTTCGAGCAGTCGGTCGTGCATGGTGTCCAGGGCGAGACCGTGAACGTCCCCATCGACCTCGAGAACCGCGATACCGCGACCCTCGTCGTCGGCGGACCGGAGACGAACATGCATCTGGCCGCGACGGTCACGGACGGCAACGGCGACGGGACGGTCGTCGTCGAACTGGAGACGACCGTCGACGAACCCGGCCAGGCCGGCGTTTCCGTGGCCGCGGCCGCGGACAGCGTCCGCGTGCACGACGACCTCGATCGGCCGCAGACGATGGACCCCGCGGAATACAGCCTCAGACTGTTCGCGGCGACGACCGACGACGGCGGCGACGGCAGCGACGTCGCCGTCCTCCCGCTGAGTGATGCCACCGACGAACCCCAGACGACGCGGACGACCGAAGCGTCAGGGACGGACGAGACGGAGACGACGACCGTCGGCACCGTCTACGAGTCCGCGACCACGGAACTCGACAGCTCCTCGAGCGGCTTCGGACTCGGAACGATGGGTATCCTCGCAGTCGGCGGCCTGCTCGCGGTGCTCGGTATCGTCGCACTCGTCGGCGGCCTCGACTGACCGCCTTCCTCCCCGAAACACCGTTTCTCGTGGTCGCTCATCCCGGATTCTCCCGAAAGTATACCACGCGTCACCCGGACTCACCTGTCGTGGTGATCGTTGATTGACTCGAGAGGACGCATCTCCGGAACGGTCGACACGAGAGGATGACGTCGCCGCTGGATACGACGACCTGTCCGTTGCGGCCGACGACGGCCTCGACGCAACCGTCAGCCCGTGGGGCGACAGTCACTTCCAGAACCTGTACGCCTGGCCCGGCACGTACCCCCATCTGCCACCGGTCGAGGAGCGAGACGTCCTTCTCGCCGGGTGCGGTCGTGGCGACCACGTCCCCTGGTTCCGCGAGCGCGACGCGACGGTGACGGGTATCGACGCGAGCGCGGCCGCCGTCTCGACCGCGCGCGACGGACACCGCGACGCCGACTTCGCCGTCGCCGACCTCGAAACCGGCCTGCCGTTCGACGACCACGCGTTCGAGGTGGTGGTATCGAACCTCGTCCTCAGCCACGTCGCCGACTGGACGCCAGTCCTCGAATCCTTCGAGCGCGTGCTTCGCGGGGACGGGACGCTCGTGTTCGCGACCATCCATCCCGAGTACCACAGACGGAACTGGGGGCTCGACCGGTACGCGGAGCGGACGCGGCGCATCGTCGACTGGGGCGTCGCGGACGTCCCGGCGTACTATCGGCCGCTGTCGACGATGCTTTCCGCCGTTGCGAACGCCGGATTCGTCGTCGACCACGTCGCGGAACCGACGCCGACGGACGCGTACGCGGATGCGAACCCCGAGCGGTACGAAGCGGCGATGGCGGCCCCCCAGGTGCTCGTGGTGAGAGCGTCCGTCACAGGCTGAATACGGTCACTCGTGAACGCCTTCGACGAGTCGCTGGATGTGCTCGGGCGGGACGGCGCCGCGTGCGGCGTGGCCGTCGTACGCGAACGTCGGAACGCCCGTGACGCCGGCGTGCTGGGCGGCCTCGAACTGTCCGCGGAGTTCCTCGCGGAGGACGTCGTCGTCGAGCGCCGCACGGACCTCCTCGGGGTCGACGTCGGCGTCGGCGGCGAGGTCCGCGAGCACGTCCACGTCACCGATGTCCTCGCCGTCGTGCCAGAGCGCGCCGAGGATCGCTTCGTCGAAGTCGAGCCACGTCTCGTAGTCGTAGTGACCTTTGACGTAGTAGCTCGCGACCTGGGCGTCGAGGGAGTCGACGTCGCTCGCCAGTTCGATGTCCATCTCGACGTCGTACTGCTCCTGGAGTCGCCGCACGTTCTCCTTCGCCTGCTCGAAGTACTCCTCGTCCTTCCCCGTCTCCACGGAATGGTCGATCTCGCCGTCAGGGCCACGTTGACCGCTCCGCAGGTCGAAGGGGTGCCAGTCGATCTCGAGGGGTTCCTCGCGCTCGGCCTGGTACTGTCGAAGCGATTCCCGGCCGAGGTAACAGAACGGACAGACGTAGTCCGAGTAGACGGTGATGGATTCGGGCACATCTTCGTTACGGCCGGGAGCCTGATAACGCTCCGGACGACGGACGAACTCGCTGCAAGACCGCCGAAGAGGAGAAAGGAGTGACGCCAGAACCGCCGGACGTCGTCGTGTCGTTCGATCCAGTGAACCGCGCCAGCCATTTGTACGGTGACGGCGTTACCAGTAGACGATGACTCCCGAGGCGAGCGCGTCGATGATCCTGGTGACCGAGGGCACCGGTCCGGGCGTCGACGACGGCTCCGACCGCGAAGCGGTGGCGGTCCTCGAGACCGCGGGCGCTCGCGTCGACACCGTCGCGACAGCGGAGGGCGGGGGCGTGCCCTCGATACCCGCGGACGCGGACTGCATCGTCTGTCCGTACGAACTGTCGGGTACGGACGGCATCACGGTCCTAGAGACCGTCCGTGGTCGCGGGAACGAGACGCCGTTCGTGCTGTACGCCAGGGACGGCGACGAGTCCGTCGCGAGTGCCGCAATCGGGGCCGGTGCGACCGATTACGTCCCCGTCGACGCGGGCATCTCGGAGGTGGTCGCGGACCGTGCGCTGGCCGCCGTACGCGACAGCGCAAGTGGACGGACGGCAACGAGCGAACGCTCGGCTGGGAGCGAACCGACGGCAACGAGCGAACGCTCGGCTGGGAGCGAACCGACGGCAACGAGCGACCGGACGAAGGCAAGCGACGGCACGGAAGGGGGCGCTCGCGAACGCTCACTCAGCGATGCGTACGCGGTCATCGCGGACGGCGACCGGTCGTTCCACGAGCAGGTCACGGACCTGCTCGCCGTCGTGCAGGACGCACTCGGGACGGAGTACGCGACGCTCTCCTACGTCGACGGCGACGAGTACACGTTCGAGGGCGTCGGCGCACCAGCGGGCGACCCGCTCGCGCCGGGCGACACGACGTCGTTGAGCGAGACGAACTGCGAACGCGTCATCGAAACCGAGCGAACGGTCGTCCTCGAGGACATCGAGCGGGACGCCCCGGAACTCGCCGGACGACCCGGGAATGCAGAGAGGGGCATCTCGTGTTACGTCGGTGCGCCCGTGATGGTCGACGGGGAGTCGTACGGAACGTTCTGTTTCTACGACCGCGCGTCCCGCGAGGAAGCGTTCTCGGAGTGGCAGGTGACGTTCGTCGACCTGTTCAGCGACTGGGTGGGGTCCGAGCTGGAGCGACAGCAGTACGTCAACCGGCTCGCGGCGTTGAACGACCTGCATTCGGTCGTGCGAACGGTCACGGACGCGGTGATGCATCGGTCCGAGCGCGACGCGATCGAGGGCGCGGCCCTGGACGGTATCGCGGGAACCGCCTCGTACTCGCTCGCGTGGATCGACGCCGAGAGCGACGACGGGTTCGAGACGACCGCGGTCGGGCCGAGCGACGGCGTGGACCAACCAGTCGCTGTCGGCGACGAGGAGACGGCGTGGGGCGACGCGGACGCGAGCCTGCGAGCGCACCGCGACGGCCGGATGGTCGTCGTGGACGTGGGTCGAAGCGACGGAACCTCTCCGGTCCGCGAGGCCGCGCTCGCGGGAGCGGGCTTCGAGCGCTGGGTGGCGATCCCGATCGCGTCCGAGGACGAGTGCTTCGGGATACTGAACGTGAGCACGGTGCGGCGGGACGGGCTCGCGAACCGCGAGCTCTCCGTGCTCGAGGACCTCGGCGAGATCCTCGGGCTCGCCATCGCGACGGTCGAACGCAAGCGCACGCTCGCTCACGAGCGCGAACGCCTGGAGTTCGTGAACCGGTTCATCCGGCACAATCTCCTGAACAGTCTGAACGTCGTGGAAGCTCGAACGGGCATGCTCGACGCGCACGTGGACGACGCGGGCCACGAGCACCTGGACGTCGTCCAGGAGAGAACGGGTGACATGGTCGGGCTCATCGAGACGCTCCGCGCACTCATGCAGGCGTTCAGTGCCGACGCGACGCGCCAGACCGAGCCCGTGGACCTCGGCGAGGTCGTCCGCGAGGAGGTCGAGGCGGCACGTGCGGCGTTCGAGGCGGCGTCGTTCCGGACGTCGCTCCCGGAGTCGACGGTGACGGTGCTCGCGGACGACCTGCTCACGGAGGTGTTCCGGAACCTACTCGTGAACGCCGTTCAGCACAACGACAACGCGGTGCCGACCGTTGCGGTGACGGTGACGGCGACCGACGAGACGGCGACGGTTCACGTCAGGGACGACGGTCCAGGCATCGCCGAGACCGTCCTCCCGTCGGTGTTCGAGAAGGGCGAGCGCGGGTTCGAGAGCCCCGGGACCGGGTTCGGGTTGTACCTCGTCCGCGAGATCGTGGACGCGTACGACGGCGAGGTGGCGGTCGAGAGCGAACGCGGTGAGGGCACGACGTTCTCAGTGACCCTCCCGCGCGTGTGAGCACGTGAGGGACTGGCGACGACGTGAGGGACTGGCGACGACGTGAGGGACTGGCGACGACGTGAGGGACTGGCGACGACGTGAGGGGCTGGCGACGACGAGGGAGTCAGCGCCGGCTGGCGACGGCGAGGACGGAGACGACGACGAGCGTCCCGAGGAAGAAGACGAGGCCGGGTTCGAGCACGTCGAGCACGAGGTACGCGAGCGTGCCGTCGGCACCGCCGCCGTTCGTGGCGCTCGCGGGGGCGGCGGCGTCCCCGACGAGACGACCGCCGCGCGCGACGCGTTCCACGCCCACCTGCACGAGCAGACCGGCGGCCGCGAGCAACCCGACGCCCGCGATGATCTGCGTCAGCGAGCGCTCGACGGCGGGCGTGACCTCCTCGTTCCCGACGAGCACGATCGGGTCGCTCGCCGGCCCGTACACCGTCATCTCGTTCCCCTTCGGCGAGTACCGGGTGTCGACCGATTCCGCGAGCCCCGCGTCCTCGAGCTCGGAGAGATGGTAGTGAACGTTCTGGACGCTGGAATCCATGCGGTCGGCGAGGTCGCTCGCGGTCCCCGGCGAATCGAACAGTTCGCGATAGACGTGCCGACGGGTGTCCGCGGCGAGCGCGTCGAGGACGACGTCGGATTCGTCGCCGACCACGTCGAGCACGAGGGGGCGTTCGTCGCTCGACGCCGACTCGCCCTGGAGTCGTTCGATGAGGCTGGACATGTCCGTACCGGAACGTTCGATCGGTTACCAGTTAATCGTGGTCGTAGTTCAAATCGCGCTATGAGCTATCCGCGTAGAGAGCGAGCGACGCGAAACCCGCGGTTACCGCGGCTCGGGCACGGAGAGCGAGTTCGAACCCCGTCGCGCTCGATTCGACCGAGTGGAAGCCGTCGACGGTCACCGAACCCTCGACTCGGGGTCGCATTCCGGTCCCGGCTCGCATGTTGGTTCCAGTTCCGGTCTCGTTCGTATCCGCGGTTCCGGTCTCGTTCCGCGAGCGATTGGCGGTGGCGTCCTGGAATGCGGCTTCGACGGATCGTTCGGGCCTGATGCGACCGTGACCGGTCCGCGGGTCCGCGCCGGCACGACCGACGTCGCGGGCTTTCGACTGCACGTACGACTCGACGTCCGCTGGCGTCGCGTTCGGTCGCGCTTCGAGGACGAGCGCGGCGACCCCACCCGTGCGGGCCGCGGCGACGGACGACCCACGGAAGCCGTCGGCCGCCCGCGCCGGTGCGACCACATCCACGCCGAGGCGACCGTCAGCCGTCGGACCGCTCGCGGAGTACGCCGCCAATCGATCCTGGACCGGGTTCCACGCGCCGACCGCGAGCACGCCCTCCGCGGTCGCGGGCGCGACGATGCTCTCCCGGACGGTGAAGTGCTGGAGCGCGTGCGTCGACGTCGTCACGTCCACCTCCGCGTCGAGCGGGCGACTCGGGCCGCGTACGACGAGGAAGTGCGTGTCCCCCTCGACGCGGACGTTCAGGCGCTCGTTCGGGACGTCGTCGACCTCGTACGGTACCGAGCGGGCGACGAGTCGCGGACCGTCGGCGGTCACGCGGTAGAGTTCGAGCGTGAAGTCGACGTCCGCGTGCTCGCGGTCCCAGGAGATCCACGCGCGGACGACGTCGCTGTCTCCGCGGAGGTAGTTCCGGATGCCCTCGTCGACGACGAGCGCGTCACCGCGGACCCGACGGTATCGCCCCTGCCAGTGCCCTCTGGCGGTGTTCCCGGCGGCAGCGACGACGACGACGCCGTGTGCGGCCGCGCGCTCCGTCACCGCTTCGACGGTCGCGTTCCCGTCGCCGCGCTTGCCGTGGAACGCCGTCGGAACGACGACGACGTCGGCGTCGTTCCTCACCGCCCACGCCATCGCACGCCCGTATCCGTCGTCGCCGTCGAATCCCGCGAGGTAGAGGTCGACGTCGGGTGCGACGTCCACGACCTCGCGCGCCGACCGCGTCCCGTGCGTCTCGCCGACGCCCGGACCGACGGACGTGCTCGCGCCGAACGCTCGAGCGCCCGCGACCTGGTCGGCGTACGCGTCGTCGCCCGTATCGAACCCCGTCGGGTCCAGCACTGCCACCGTGACGCCCTCGCCAGTTACGCCGTCCGCGTGCACGCGATCGACGCCCGGGTCGTCGACGCTCTCATTCACCTCGCCCTCGACGTCCGGCGTCGCGACGAACGCGAGGCTCGCGAGTAACGCGAACACGAGGACGGCGACCACCGTAACGGTCCGCACCGACACGTCCATCATGGGGAGGGCAACCGGCCGAATCATCACAGAGCGAATACAAGTGCTTGATGGTGCGTTCCCAACCGAGCAAAACAGGGGATATGCATAAGACACCGCATCTACAATCAATTTACATGTACCACGTACTCGTCCCCGTCGACCAGAACGAGAAGCGAGCCATCGCCCAGGCAGAGGCCGTCGCCGACCTCCCAGCCGCTTCGACCGAAGTCAAAGTAACCCTCTTCCACATCTTCACCGAGAACCCCTCCGGCGCCTCCGTCAACCAGGTCGGCTCGGTACGGCGCGCACGAGAGGTCCTCGAAAACGGCGACGTCGAATACACGCTCGACGAAGAATCCGGGAAACCAGCCGCGGAAGTCGTCGAACGCGCCGAAGAACTCGACGTCGACTGCATCTGCGTCGCCGGCCGCAAACGCTCCCCAACCGGCAAAGCACTCTTCGGCAGCGTCTCCCAGACCATCATGCTCGACAGCCACCGACCAGTACTGTTCGCACACGGCGAAAACTAGTAAGCGCCCGAGCCGATGGTCGAATACCGCCGAATCCACGTGCGGTAGGCGGTTCCCGGATAGTTCCCCATCCCAAACCTCCAATTCTGACGCCTTGACACGACTTAGTCGTAGTCGCACCAGCGATCAACGACCTCGGCCCGTGTCGAACGGCCACCAACTCTTTTATGTTCCGGGTGGTTGGATGTGGAAGCAACGCGCAGGTGGGTGCAAGTCATGAAACGACGGACGTTGTTGTCGAGGGTCGGTGGTATCGGGGCGGTGACTGCTGTCGCTGGCTGTCTGACCGGTGGTGGCGAGGGGACGGGCACTGGTGATGCTGGCGAGCAGGAGACGCTGGAGCCGATGACGTCGGAGACGTCTGAGTCGGCGGCGTCGACGGAGACGGCGTCGGCGACCGAGACGTCTGGAGGCGAGGAGACGGAGGTGACGGCGACGAGCGAGACGCCGGACGTGCAGTTCCAGACGGCGGTGGAGAGCATCGAGAAGTGCGCGGAGACGTGTCGGACGTTGACGTACGCGGTACAGAATCGTGGGTCGGAGGCGGCGCCGGACGTGGTGGTGCGGATTCGCGTGTTCACTGGCGGGGAGAAGATCTGGGACGAGAAACAGGCGGTCGGGACGGTCGAGGCGCAGAGTCAACGCACGGGGATCAGTCGCGACATCGACGTCGGGTTGCTGGGTGGGCGGAAGATACAGAACAACGACGGCGAGGTCACGATCAAGTTGACGCCGACGGCGGCGGGCGTGTCGGAGACGTTCACGTACGAGCGTACGCTCGACGTCTGAACGTCGAGTGCGGCGTTCGGTCCGTCGACGCGGCCGCGAACGCGAACGTGTTCGGCGCAATCGGGAGGGGTCGCCGGCCGCGACTGTATTCTGTATGACGGAGAGCCGAATCGACGTTCGAGACGTGCCGCCGAGGGACCGCCATCCGAAGATCCACGACGCGTTCGAGGCCCTGGAGAGCGGGGAGTCGTTGACGCTCGTGAACGACCACGACCCGAAGCCGTTGTTCTACGAGTTCGACGCGGAGGTCGAGGCGTTCGACGCTGACGCGTACGAGGTGTCTCGGGAGGGGGCGAACGAGTTCGTCGCGACGCTCCCGAAGAAGTGACGTCGAGTGGGGACGGCCCCGGTCGGGTGGGCGTCGCTTGCGGAGAGCCGGTTCGGGTAGCTGCCGAGTCCGAATCGTCGACCGTCGACTCCGAGGCGTCGACCGTCGACTCCGAGGCGTCGCCGGCGTTTGCGTCCGTGAGCGCGTACGGCGAGTCCGTTCTCGACCGCGAGCTCGACGCGGGCCTGACGCGACTGGATGCCGAAGGCGATCTGTCGGAGCGCGAGCGCGAGGTCGTGGCGGCGATGGCGGCCCGCATCGTCGGAGGCGTCCTCCCCGGCCCGCGACCAGTGCGTGCAAGCGACGTGGACGCCGCGACGGTCCGCGAGTTGTTCGCGGTCGACGACTGACTCGGTTCTCAACTTGTTCTCGGACATCCGGCTGAGTCGCTTCGCAACTTGTTCTCGGACATCCGACTGAGTCGCTTCGCAACTTGTTCTCGGACATCCGGCTGAGTCGGTTCTCAACTTGCTCTCGGACATCCGGCTGAGTCGCTTCGCACGACGTCGCACGAGTCGATTCGCGAGAGAAGCGGATTGCTGACGGTCAGGCGTTCTCGGCGTCCCAGTCCTCGGGGCGGGGGACGTCGCGTTCGGCTGGGGGTCGGCGGATGTGGAGGACGACGTCGGTGTCGGTGTGGAGTTCCATCTCGATTTCCATCGGCGTGCTATCGGTCTCTTTGAACCCGAGGTCGCGGTAGACGTGGATGGCGGCGGCGTTGTCGCGGTCGACGTCGAGCGCGACGGCGTCGCAGTCGTCTTCGGCGGCGAACGCGACCACGTGCTTGGTGAGTTCTGTGCCGAGACCGCGGCCGTGGACGGCTGGATCGACGTAGACGAGCATCTCGGGCTCGGGCGTGTCCGCGGGTGCGAACCCGGCGTGCCCGACGACGTCGTCGTCGTAGACGGCGACGAAGTTCCGGCCGGAATCCTCGAGGGCGTCGAGCCAGTCCCGGATCTGCACCTCGGTCCGTGGTGGGACGCCCATCGACCGGTGGTCGTCGGGGTAGTCGCGGTACATCGCGACCAGTGCCGTACGGTCGCGGGGTTCGAACGGTCGGACGACGTACGAGCGGCCGGCGTCGTCGAAGTAACGCGGGCATCGCGGTGGACACAGCGACGTCCCCTCGCACTCGCCGTGGAACCAGCTCCCGCACGATTCACCCATCATGATTCAACGTACGTACTCCAGTATCCTTAGCGTACTCCCGAACTTGTTCGGTTTCGTTGGTCGTAGCTGGCGGGACGTGGCGGGTGCGAGAGCGCCCGCAATCATTCGACTCATATACGGGCGAAGCCAAGCCGAGGGCGAACGGTGTCGTACACTACATCCCAGTTGGGCTGGAGTCGAGGGCGCGCCAGCGGGCGGGCGAGGAGGGGTCGATGAGCGAGAACGATTCCGTGGACGCCCAGCGGCGTCGGCTCTTCGACCAGATCTGGACGCAGTTGCCCGAGCGACAGAATCGGACGTCGTCGTCGTGGTGGTTCTTCATCCTGTTCCCGGAGGGCGATGAGGGATACGGGCCGCGACAGTTGATGTTCTCGATCGCGACGCGCGTCGGCGACGAGATCCGCGTGAACGACGTTACGCTTCCGGGGCTCGACCTCGACCGCGAGGTCGTCGACGGCGTCGATACGTTCGACGCGATCTCCGTCGGCTGGGACGGCGACGACGAGTCGGTCGACGAGCACGTGATCAAGCAGCCGGCGCGGACGACGCTCTCCGAGGACGGATTCATCGAGGCCTGGAGCGACGACGGGGGCGAGTCGGGTGGCGAGCGTCGCGGGAGCGAGATCCGGGCGTCCGAGGATCATCCGTTCGGACTGGACGCGGAGTTCGTCGGCGAGAAGGGGTCGGCGAAGTTCCAGGCGTGGGGCGAGATGGATTCGCCGATCTCGTCGCCGGTGCAGTCGATGGACATGGACACGGTCGCGGGAGGCGTCGACGTCCTCGCGTGGCGACGGATGCGCTTCGAGGGCGAGTTCGACCTCTCGAGCGGCGAAGAGCACCTCGAGGGGTGGTGTTACTTCCAGCGCGTGTGCATGAACGTCCCGCTGTACCCCTGGAAGTGGGTGTGGGTGGTGTTCCCCGACGAATCGGCGTTCTCCGTGATGGTTCCCTTCGTCGGCCCGCAACTGTTCCGGAGCGGATACGGGTACTCGTCGTCGAGCGCGATGGAGGAGTTGACGGTTCCGGTGCGGCAGTCGGGCATCTGGCACGACGGGGACTCGGACGAGACGGTCGAGTTCCCCAGTGCGAGCGTGACGCCGATACTCGACGACGGCCCCTACGAGGAGAGCGACGCGAGCGGCTCGCACCCGGACTTCCGCGTTCGTGCGGAGACCGACGACGGCGAGTACGTGGAGTTCGTCGCACGGTCGTACGGGCACGCGCGGAACTACATCGACCGGGACGTGCTCGGCGGTCGCGCGGAGACGCACTGGAGTTACAACGAGTACCTCGTCGAGGTCGACGAACTCGAAGCGTCCGTCGATGGATACGACGTGAACGACGCGGACCTGGGTGCGGGCTACGGCACGCTCGAGTACAGTTGGGGACTGGGGCTGTAGGGAGATCCGTCACGTCCGCCAGGGGTTCGTGCCGAGCCAATTGAGTGCGACGACGACGACGAGCGAGACGGCGAGGAGGATGGCGGCGAGGGGGAGGGCGGCGGGAAGCCCCTGGCCGACGAACGCCCGCCAGATCTGGACTGGGACGGTCCGCGGGTAGTACGCGACGAGCATCGTCGCGCCGAACTCGCCCATCGAGCGCGCGAACGTGAGCGTGATGCCCGCGAGGACGCCCGGCCAGGCGAGCGGGAGGGTGACCGACCGGAACGTCGAGAGCTGGCCGTGGCCGAGCGAGCGCGCGGCGTCCTCGAGTTCCGGGTCGATGCCGTCGAACGCGGCGGTTGCGGTGACGACGACGAACGGTGAGGCGACGAACGTCTGCGCGGCGACGATGCCGAGAAGCGAGCGCGTGAACTGGACGCCCAAGGTGCTCTGGACGGGTGCGAGGCCGCCGGCTCCGAAGACGGCGACGAGGAGGATGCCGGCGACGACGGGCGGGAGGACGAGCGGGAGGACGACGACGCCGGTGAGTGCGGTGGCGACGCGGCCGTCGGTCCGGGCGAGCCAGTACGCGAGGGGGACGCCGAACGTGGTGGCGATCAGAGTGGCGACGCTCGCGGTGAGGAGCGAGTTCCCGATCGCGGCGAGCACCTGCGGGTCGTCGAGGCGCGCGAGCACGGCCCCGGGCGGTTGTGCGAACGCGAGGGCGAGCACCGGGAGTGCGTACATGACGAGGAGGAGGCCGCCGGCGACGGCCGCGACGTGCCGCCAGTCGATGCGCGGCCGACGACGGTCGCGGCCGGTTCCGACACCGGTGTCTCTATCGCCACCCGCTTCGCGGCCGGTCCCGAATCCATCGCGAGCGGTCGCGTCGGACTCGGGAGTGACGGGTCCGGGCGAGTCGTCACCACTCATCGGTCGACGAGTGCGTCGGGGGCGTTCTCGGAGTATCGTGGGTACTGTTCGGGGATCGGGAACCCGCTCGTTGCGAGGACGTCGCCGTCGACGACGGCGTCGAAGACGCGTCGTGCGGCGGGGTCGTCGGGTGCGCGGAGCGTCGCGCCGTACTCGACGACGTCACCGCGGACGGTGCCGTCCGGGAGGTCGTACGTGGCCCGTTCGTATGCGGTCTCGTGACCGGGGTCGGAGAGGTCGACTTCGGGCGGGAGGTCGAGGAAGTCGTAGTCGCGTTCGGCGGCCATCGTCTCGTAGACGACGGCGGCGTCGATGGTACCGGTCTCTAACCCCGATAGGAGGGCGGTCTCGGGGTAGACCTGGTCGGGTGCGATGACGGCGTTGCGGAGCCCGGGGTGGTCGTAGTGGTCGGCGGCGAGTTCGAGCGCGAACAGCGTCCGGTACCCGAGCGGGTCGAGGTCGGGGTCGGTACGGCCGAGGCTGGCACGGCCGTCGACGACGGGGTCGAACCAGCGGTCGGCGCGTTCGATGGCGCGACCGCCGTCGCTGTCGGCGGTGGCGATCGCGAGTGCGTTCGTCGCGACGGACGCGTACCAGGCGTCCTGGAGGAGGTCGGCGAACAGTGCGACGTCGGCGAGCGCGAGTACGTCGGGGTCGCGCTGGCCGCTGGCGACGAGGCGAGCGGCGGCCGCGGAGCCACGCGCCTCCAGTGCGACCGGGTCGTCGACGGCGTCGACGAGTTCGGTCTCGAACGCCCGCTGGAGACTCCCCGCGGCGAGCACTTCCACTGGATCGCGACCGCTCGCGAGTGAATCGACGCCGCTACACCCTGCGATGGCGGTGCTCCCGAGGAGCGCACCGACGGTTTCGAGGTACGAGCGTCGAGAGCCACCCATGTTCGACGGTTGTGTCGAAGTGGGAATAACGGTTTCGACGAAACTCACTGGTGTGGAATCCCGGTCGGCGATCGAGGGGGTGTAAACTGGACGAGGCGGGTGCGCGCGTCGACGCTAAGCTGGCATCGGTGCGACACGCGTCACCGCTGGAACTAGCCAGGTTGCTACGCGCGCCGTCGAGCTGGAGGTGGCGGCGAGGAAACCGCGTGGACGAACGCGTTCGAGTGGCGTGCCAAGAGAACGCGAACGGACGCGGCGTTTATGCGTATCGGCGTACAACGCCGAAGTAGATGCTTGAAGACGACTTCGGTCGCGAAGTGTCGGGGGTCCGGGTCTCGCTGACCGACCGCTGCAACTTCGACTGCGTCTACTGTCACAACGAGGGCCTCGGGGACACGCGTGGCCCCCAGGAGGCGCAAGACGACGAGATGGACGCGGACGACGTCGTCCGGTTCCTCGAAGTCGTCTCGGAGTTCGGTGTCGGGAAGGTGAAGTTCACGGGCGGAGAGCCGATGCTCCGCCAGGACCTGGAGGAGATCGTTCGTCGAACGCCTGACGGCATGGAGACGTCCCTGACGACGAACGGAACCTTCCTCCCTGGTCGGGCGACGGACCTCGTCGACGCCGGCCTGGAACGCGTGAACGTCAGTCAGGACGCGGTCGAACCGCAGGCGTTCGCGGAGATCACGAAGTCGGGCGCGTACGACCAGGTCGTCGAGGGAGTCGACGCCGCACTCGATGCCGGGCTCGCGCCCGTGAAACTGAACATGGTCGTGTTCGAAGCGACCGCGGGATACGTGCCCCAGCTCGTCGAGCGCGTGGCCGAGCGCGAGGGACTCCAGCTCCAGCTCATCGAGTACATGCCGGAGATCGCGGGGCATCCGGAGTGGGCGATCGACATCGAGCGCGTGCACGACTGGCTCGCGGAGCAAGCGGGTCGCGTGGAGCGCCGGGACATGCACGACCGCCGTCGGTACTTCGTCGACGGCGGGATGGTGGAGATCGTCGACCCGGTGGAGAACGAGGCGTTCTGTGCGAACTGTCATCGCGTTCGCGTGACCCACGACGGGAAACTGAAGGGCTGTCTGAACCGCGGCGACGACCACCGGTCGATGGGCGAGATGACGAAGTCGGAGATCCGGGAGACGTACCGCGAGACGGTCGCGAATCGCGTGCCGTACTACGGCGAGTACCTCGTCGAATCCGACGACGGCGAGTGGGTGGTCAACGAGAAGTACGTCGCAGCTCCGAGTTCTGACTGAACGACGGCGGTCGGCTCCGCGTTTCGACCGGCGTCACTACTCCACGGTGACGCCACGTTCGACCTGGACGTCGGTGACGAGGACGCGGACGCCGTCGTCGTAGTCGGGGTCGACGTCGACGCTCCACCCCTGGACGTGACCGAGGCTGCGGACGTTCGGGAGGGGCATGCCGGCTTCTGCGGTGGGGACGGCGTCGCCGTGGTCGAACACGCGGTCGAGGTCGGCGTCGGGGATCGGTGTGCCGTCGTCCTCGATGGTGAACCCGTCGTCGTGGAGGGCGACGTCGACGTGCGTCGCGTCGTTCGCGACCGCGAACTCGAAGGCGTTCGCGAGGAGGGCTTCGAGCCGCGAGCCGTCGGCGACGACGGTGCCATCGCCGGTGACGCGACGAGTGCAGTCGCCGGTGTCGGCACGTTGCCAGGCGTCGCGAGCGACAGCGTCGAAGGAGACGGACTCGGTTTCGCCGACGCTCTGCCCGTACTGTGCGAGGGTGGCGAGGTCGTCGACGGTGCCGGTCATGCGTTCCGCGGAGTTCGACGCGGTCACGAGCGATTCGTTCGCGGTGGCGACGTCCCCGGACTCGATCGAGTCGGCGGCGTGCTCGAGGTGGCCGCGGATGACGGTAAGGCTGTTCCGGAGTTCGTGCCGGATACCGACCGCGAAGTCCTCGAGCTGGGCGTCCTGACGCCTGATCTCTTCGCGTTCGCGCTCGATATCGGTCACGTCGGTGAGAAGGACGAGCTGGCCGATGGCGACGCGACCGAGCTGGAACGTTTCGCGATTGACGAGGAGGAAGCGCGTCTCCCCCTGGACGTCGTGCTCGTGGACGTGGTCGACGTCGGCGAGTGCGGCCGCGAACGCTGGGACGGCGTCGGCGTCTTCGCCGATGGCGTCCGCGAGCCCCGGGAAGAGCGCGGTCGCCGCGGCGTTGTAGTCGCGGATGCGGTCGTCGTCGTCAAGGAACACGACGGGGTCGTCGACGTCGTTCGTGAGTTGGACGGCGAGGAAGCGGTCCTCGTAGACGTACAGCGTGCCGATGGCGAACGTTGCGACGCCGAGTGGCGCGTAGATGACGTCGACGAGCACCGGCGAGGAGTACCCGATCACGTCGATGGCGACGGGGACGCCGGTGATGGCGACGAGTCCGACGAGGCCGCGCGTGTCGTAGTCCGCGCTCGCGAACAGCTCGAACAGCATGAACAACCCGATGGCTGCGAGCGCGTAGGAGACTCCGGTGGTCGTCCAGTGCAGGACGCCGTGCTGGATGGAGAGGTGCGGGAACGGTTCGTCGACGAACGTCGTCCGGAAGTAGAGCTGGTGAACCGGGTTCGTGATCTTGACGCCGACGACGCTCAGGTAGAGTGCGAGTGCGCTCCGGCGAAGCGTCGGGTTCCGGTGGTACGTGCGGCCAGTGTACGCGGACGCGAAGTACAGCCACCAGAAGACGGTGCCGAAGCCGGCGACGAGTCCGACGAGGTAGGTCCCGATCGCGAGTTGGCTGTCCGGGACGGTGAACAGGACCGCCTGCGACCCCGCCCAGAGAGCGCTCGCTACGAGCAATCCGTTGAGGCCGTACCGCGTTTCGTCGTCGGTGACGTTGCTGGCTCGACGGAGCGCGAGCACGCACCCGAGTGCCGCGAGCGTGAACGATAGCTGGTAGGCGAGTGCGGGGACCGAGACGTCCATCTGTCGGGGGGTTAGTGATACGGTGGCTTATCGTTGATGGCGGTTCCGCCGTCGACTGCAACCCGTTCTATCCGGGTCGTTCGGTGGGTTCGACGCCGAAGACGTCCCGGAGATGGTCGTGCCAGTCGTGCGCCGGGATGGGGCGTTCGAGGGTTCGCTTCTGGGCGTCGTGGACGTCCGCCGGGATGGACGGGCTGGCCCCGTCCCTGGAGACGTCCTCGTACGTGACGATCGTGTGCGTGTTCGCGTCCAGTTTCCGGTAGCCGTCGGAGGAGGCGATGGAGAGCACGGGATCGCCCGTGAACGGGGACTGCGTGGAGTGCTGGAGGTGGTCGTTCGTCGCGGAGAAGTACGCGAGGTCGCGGGGTGTGGTGTCGAATACGTACCGGGTCCGCCAGTCGCTGGCGTGAGGTTCGCGGTACTCGGTCTCGTACTCGGCGTCGGTGCGGTCGCTGTCGATGACGCGCCACGTGACGCCGACGTCGTCGGTGACCTCGGTGCCGTCGAGGGGCGTCGGCTGACGCATCTGTGGCGTCCCCATGCCGACGTCGACGACGAACGACCGGTGGAGGTTGACGACGTTCGAGTGATGGTTCGCGGGCGGGGTGTCGTCGCCGTCGCTCCCGACGACTCGTGCCGCCACTCGGTCGACGTCGTACCCGAGTTCGTCGAGGAGCGAGTGGAAGAGGCCGTTGAGTTCGTAGCAGTACCCGCCGCGTTCGCGCTCGACTATCTTCTCGTAGAGGTGTTCGGTGTCGAGGACGACTCCCTCGGCGTCGATACCGTCGCCGTCGGGGGCGACCGATGGGTGGGGGTCGCCGACGATGGCGAGGTTCTCGAAGGGTACGGACTGGACGTGCGCCGCCTGTACTCGTGCGAGCGTCTCCCAGTCCGGTTCGACGACCGCGTCCACGTCGACGCCGAGTCGTTCGAGGTACGCGTCAGCGTCGAGGTACTCGGCCACGCCACTGGGTTCGGTGGTCGTCATCGTCCGCGTGTTCGGACGCCCGGCACTTCACGCTATCCTGAAACTGAGTTCACCAGCGAACGGGGTCGGGGACCGCGAGAGCGCTCAGTCGTCGTCCGCGTTCGTGGCCTCGACGCTGTGCGTCGCGTCGTCGAGGGTCGTTGCGTCGTCGACGGCCCTTTCGTCGTCGACGAGACCGACGTCGGGGCGTACGGGCGAGGTTGCGGCCCAGAGGACGACGCCGAGGCCGCTGGTCGCGAGTGCGCCGTAGACGAGCGCGGTGTGCAGACCGAAGTGGTCGGCGGCGATGCCGCCGAGGTACTTGAGGACGCCACCGGTGAGGACGAGCGCCATGGAGACCCCGGAGAGGACGGTGGCGCGGCCGTCGTCGACGACTCGGTCGTTGACGTACTGGTAGCGGATGGGACCCATGAGCGTCCCGAGCGAGCGGTTCAGGACGAGGACGGGGACGACGAGGATGGGGACGGCGGCGACGGCGAGGAAGGCGATGGCGTACAGCGGAGCGAGAGCAACGAAGGCGGTGCGCGTACCGACGGTCTCGACGATCCAGCCGGCCGCGGAGACGGCGGTGGCGGACGCGAGCTTGAATACGGCGTAGACGATGCCGAGGGCGGCGACTGGGACGCCGACGTCCGCCATCGCGGGCTGTTCGAAGACGCGCGCGACCTGATAGAACCCGGAGAACAGCGCGGAGTAGACGACGAGCCACCGGATCTCGGGGCGCCCGAGTTCGTCGTAGAGGTGGGTTGCGGCGTCGACGACGGTGAACTCGCGGTCGTCGTCGGTCGCGTCGGCGTCAGCGGGGCAGGCGTCGTCGTCGGTCGCGTCGGCGTCAGCGGGGCAGGCGTCGTCGTCTGATTCGGTGCTGGTGGTGGGGTCGCGGGGGAGCGTGAGGAGGATGGGAATCCCGAGGGCTGCGAGAGCGGCGTTGGCCTGGAAGGGGAGCGCCCAGCCGTGGACGACGATGGCGCTGGCGACGACGGCTGTGCCGGCTTCGGTGAGTTTCTGGACGGTGGAGGCACGACCGCTGATGCGGGCGTACTGGTCGGCGTGGTCGCTGGCGGCGAGGAGTTCGTAGAGCCAGGCATCGGCGGTGCCAGAGCGGAACGCCCAGCCGAACGCCCAGACGACGTGAAGTGCGACGTACGCCTCGGGCGTGGTGACGACGGTGTAGGCGGCCATGAACGCGAACAGGACGACGTTCCCGAGGACGAGACTCGCCCGTCGGCCGAGGCGGTCCCCGATGTAGCCGGTGGGGAGTTCGGCGGCGACCATGGCGACGGAGAATGCGCCCATGACGAACCCGACCTGGTCGAGCGAGAATCCGCGTACGTCCTGCATGTAGAGGACGCCGACGGGGAGCCAGAAGCCGTTCCCGACGGTGATGCGGTAGGCGTAGTACCGCCATACGAGGGCCCTGTCGACGTCCATCCGGTCGAGTCGAGGACCGCCACCCACCTGAAGATGTCCAGAAATTGACTTTTGTAAGCGAGGTTGCTGGAATCGAGTATGGTAGGATAGCTGATAGTCCCTGGCGGGCGGTGCTCAGCGCCGCCGAGGGCGGCGAAGCGCTATTCTTCGGAGCGGTCGTGCCGCCAGAACTCGTCCTCGACAGTGACCTCCTTCTTGAACAGCGGCACCTCCTCCTTGAGGCGGTCGATACCGTCCTCGACGGTCCGGAACGCTTCGCGTCGATGGCCGGCGAGGACGACGACGAACACGATGTCGTCGCCGGCTTCGACGACGCCGGTGCGGTGATGGAGACGGACAGCGAGGACGCCATCGCGCGCTTCGAGGTCCTCGCGGAGCGCCGCCATGCGTTCGTCGGCGACGCCGTCGTACTTCTCGAACTCGAGGTGCGTCGTCTCGACGTCCCCGGGGTCGTCTCTGGCGCGAACGCGACCGGTGAACGTCGCGATGGCGCCTGCACGGTCAGCTTCGGCGTGACGTTTCACGTCCGTCACGAGGGACTCGAGCGTGTGGAACGGCTCAAGGTCGTCGATGGCGTCCGCGACGGCGTCGAAGTCCATCGACGTCGGGTCGGCCGCGCGTTCGAGGACCGGCCCGGCGACGTCGCGGTCGCCGACGACGACCTTCGGGAGCCGGCTCTCGGAGTACCCCTCGACGAGTACGTAGTCGTGCTCGGGCGCGAGTCGGTCGAGTGCCCCGTCGAGGGACAGCGACTCGCCGGTCGCGAACCACTCGCCCGCGCCGTAGCCGCCGCCGAGGCGGCCCGCTTCGCTGGTGGCTCGTTCGCCCTCGGTCGCGTGCTCTCCGTCGTCCGCGTCCGTCGCACGCCAGTGACTCGCGTCGTCGACGATGCCGTACGTCTCGCTCGCACCGCCGGCGCGATGCCGAGCGGTGTCCTTCCCTTCGGTGTCGACGTCGGGCGGATGCGTGAGGTGCTTGACGGTGCCGACGGACCCGCGGTCCGCGAGCCGGCCGGCGAGCGCCGCGACCACGGTCGTCTTCCCAGAGCCGGAACCCCCGACGACGCTTGCGACCTTCATACGTGCCCCTTCGCAGTCCCGCGTTGTAAGTACACGTCGTCTCGACACCCGGCGAGCGGAACCGACGCGGGGTTCGGGGATCGAAGACGCGTCAACGTCCTGCACGCGTCAACGTTCGAGCACGCGTCATCGTTCGAGGACGTCCCCGAGGACCTTGCGCTGGGCCGCGGCGAGGTGCTCGGCGAACGTCGACCGGGAGATGTCGAGTGCGGCCGCGACCTCCGTCCCGGTCGCGCCACGTGGATCCTCGAAGTAGTCGAGTTGCCACGCGGTCTCGACGACCTCGAGCTGGCGGTCCGTGAGCCTGTTCCGGTCGACGAGCACGGGGCGTTCGCTGTGGTCGCCGGTCGATCGCCGCATCTGGCGGACGCACACGTCGTCGTGCCGTTCGCGGAGCGCTTCGACGACCTCGCGGACCGTCGACGGATCGCTCGCGTGGAAGGTCAGGTGGAGTCGCCCGCGGCGCGCGGTGACGGCCGCGAGCGGGACGCCGAGCGATTCGACGGTCTCGCACGGGCACGGATCGGACGGCTCCGCGTCGAACTGGTAGACGTCGCCGGTGTCGGTGCTGAACACGCGCTCGCACTCTCCGGCGTCCAGGGTCGGTGACTGGCCGGGGGCGTCGTGGTCGGTTCCGAGTTCGAACTCGCCCACGACGCGGCCGTCGTCCTGTGAGGTGCGTCGGACGCTGAACGCGGACCGGCCGGTACGGTTCGAGGCGTCCGCGACCGGACAGCAGTCCGGGTCGTCGACGACGAGTTCCGTCCGGATGCCGCCACTGGCATCCTGGAGTGACCTGGCGGTAGTGCTCGTCTTCATGTGCGGTAGTTCGGGTAGAGCACACCTATACGGGGGACGCAATTACCATACAGCGGAAGGACAGCCGAACAAGTTCGGACGGGCGTGTCAGGGGTCGTTCGCGTCCGACGGATGGGATTCTCGAGCGTCGTCGCGGTCGACGTCCAGTGCGGCGTCGAGGTCGGCGACGCCGGGCTTGTGCGCGCGGTCGGTAGCGGCGACGATGGCGACGTGGTCGGTGCCGAGTTCGACGAAGTCGAGGTCGAGGTCGTCGGCGGTCGAGCGCAGGCCGAGGCCGGCGTCGACGTCGCCGTCGGCGACGCGGTGGGCGGGGCTGGCGTGGCCGCGCGTCGCGAGTTCGTACCCGGAGATGGCGTCCGTGAGCGCGTCCCGTGCGACGTCGCGCTGGGCCGCGAGGTCGTCGATGGCGTCGTCGAAGCGCGCGCGGAGTCCGGATTCCGCGTCGCGGTTCGCGAAGGAGAGGTCGCGGTCGACGAGCGCACCGAGGCCGGTGACGTCCCCGGGGTTCCCCGCTGGAACGACGAGGCCCCAGTCGCGCTCCCAGGTCGCGAGGGGTTCGCGGTCCGCGGACGCAGAATCGAGCGCGTCGTCGGCGGCCTGACTGGACCGGTCGAGCGCGTCGTCCGCGTCGGGGCCGGCGAGTGCGGCGACGTCGGCGACGCCGTCCCGGAGCGACCGGCGGCCGCTCCGGGAGCCGCTCGCGAGGTATCGCGGTCGCGCGACGGCGTCGAGTCGGACGGAGAGCGTCGGGTCGTCCTCGCCGACGACGAGCACTCGCGGTGGTCGGACGCTCGACGAGAACAACTCGACGGTGACGGGTTCGTCGGCGTCCAAGAACTGCGTGCCCGGGCCGACGGGGACGACGCCGTCGGCGGCTGTGAGCGTCGTCGTCGCACCGCTCCCTTTGTCGACGGCGTACGCGAGCGTGTCGCCGTCGCCGTCCTCGACGAGTGCGACGGGGACGAGCCGCAGTCGACCCGCCTCGGAGCGTTCGCGTGCGGCCATCCGTGCGTTCACGGTCGCGGTGCGGGGTTCCGTCCGTCCGGCCGCGTCGCGGATGCGTGGTGCGACGAACGTCCGGAAGATCGAGAGCGCGGACACCGGATACCCGGGGAGGCCGACGTACGCGGTGCCTTCGATGGTGCCGACGAGCGTCGGCTTGCCTGGTTTGACGGCGACGCCGTGCAGGAGGCGTTCGCCCCGGTCCTCGACGACGCGGTAGATGACGTCCATCGCGCTCGCGCTCGTCGACCCCGACGTCAGTACGAGGTCGGCGGACGCGGCGGCGTCGACGATCGTCTCGGTCATCGCCGCTTCGTCGTCGCCGACGTGCTCGTAGACGAGCGGTTCCCCGCCGGCGTCGCGGACGCCGGCGGCGATGGCGTACGTGTTCACGTCGTGGATCTCGCCGGCGCCGTGGTCGAGGTCGTCGCCGGGCGGGACGAGTTCGTCGCCCGTGGAGATGACGGCGACGCGCGGTCGCGCCCGCACCGGGACCGAGTCGACGCCGAGCGCCGAGAGGAGGCCGACCTCGCGAGGCGTGACGAGCGTCCCGGGACCGAGCGCGCGCTGGCCGGCGGCGATGTCCGCACCGGCCGCCATCACGTGCTCGGCGGGTGCGACCGCACGCCGGATCTCGACGACGCGCGAGTCGTCGGCGTCGTCGGCGTCGTCGGCGTCGACGTCGCTCGAGTCCACCTCCGTCGTGTCCTCGACCATCACGACCGCGTTCGCGGACTCGGGGACGACCGCGCCGGTGGAGATCTCGACCGCGTCGCCGGCTTCGAGTTCCGCGTCCGGTCGTTCGCCAGCGTACACGGACCCGACGACGGTGAGGGTGATGGGGTCCACTTCGCTCGCCTCGAACGTGTCCTGGGCGCGAACCGCGTAGCCGTCCATCGCCGCCCGATCGAACCCGGGGACGTCGATCTCGGCGTCGATGCGTTCGGCGAGAACGCGACCGCGGGCGTCGTCGAGCGGGACGCGCTCGGTGCCGCCGCCGACGTCGAGGCCCGCGATGGTCTCGCGGAACGTCTCGGGGGTCGCGAGGTCGTGGAACTCCTTGTGGTCGCTCATGGCTGGTACTCCCAGTGCTCGACCTCGACGCGTTCGCCGGCGGCCAGTCCCTCCACGGATTCGGGGATCGTCACCCAGCCGTCGGCGTCGGTGACGCTCGACAGCACGCCGGCGCCACCGGACCGGATCGGTACGGCGCGGTGGACGGGTGCGTCTTCGGTTCCGGAGGCATCCCCATCCGGTTCCAGTGCAACGCGGACGAACGATCGGACGCCGGGTTCGCTCGGGACCTTCCGGTCGAGCGTCGCGGCCGTGGCCGGATGCGGTGGCGTCGGCAGGTGCCCGGCGTGCTTGAGCGCGGGCCGGAGGAGAGCGATCGCGGTCACGATACACGAGACGGGGTAGCCCGGGAGCATCAAGATCGGGGTGTCCTCGACGACGCCGACCGCCACCGGGTGTCCGGGTTTGATCGCGAGTCCGTGATGCCGGATCTCGCCGCGGTCGGCGACCACGTCCGCGATGAGGTCGCGTTCGCCGACGGACGACCCACCCGTGGTGACGACGACGTCCGCGGTGAGGCCGCGTTCGACCGCGGCCCGGAGCGCGCTCGCGTCGTCGGGGACGACGTCCCGGTACGTCGCCTGGCCGCCCCAGCGTTCGACGTACCGCGACACCGTGAGCGCGTTCGTCTCCACGATCTCGCCGGGTCCGGGGTCCCCGTCGACGAGTTCGTCCCCGGTCGGGACGACCTCGACGGTCGGTGGGTCGTAGACGTCGACGGTCGTTCGACCGACCGAGCGGAGGAGTCCGAGGTCGCTCGGCCTGAGTCGGTGGCCGTCCCCGAACAACTCGGCGTCGGCAGGGACGTCCTCGCCGGCGGGCGCGACGTTCTCGCCGTCGGTCACGCTCGCACGCACCTCGACCTCGTCGCCGAACACCTCGGTGTCCTCGACCATCACGACCGCGTTCGCGCCCTCGGGGAGTTCGCTCCCGGTGTGGACGCGACGCGCGGTCCGTCGGTCGACGCGCGGTACTTGACCTGCTTCGCTTGCGTCCTCGCTACCGGCGTCGGCCTCGACCATCTCGAGTGCGGCCGGCGATCGCTCGCTCGCGCCGAACGTGCTCTCGGCGACGACCGCGAACCCGTCCATCGCGGCGCGCTCGTAGTGCGGAACCGCACGCGACGGCGTCACGGCCTCGGCGAGGACGCGTCCGTCCGCGCGCGACACTGGAACGGAATCGATGGAGTCGACGGGAACGACGTCGTCGAGGAGCGTCTCGCGAGCGGACGCGAGGCGCGTCATGTCCTTGAACTCGTGGTGCTCGGTCACGGGTGCCACCCGCGGTGTTCGCTCATGGACGGATGGTTCGGGCGAGCCACGTTTCAGGGTTCTGCCGTCTGACCTGGAACCCCGAAAGTGAATCCGCGTCGACGTGGTCGAGGATGTACGACTTGACCGGCGTCGGGTCGCGGTCGCTGACGAGGAAGAACTCCTCGCCCGCGGAAAGCGCGTCGAATCCGTCGAGGACGCGTTCCTTGCGCTCCTCGGGGTCGAGGCCGCGGATGTCGACGGCGTGCTCGGGGACGTCGACGGTCCAGACGTCGTCGTAGCGTTCGTCGACGGTGTCGGCGAGGGAGAGCGAGTGCTCGGGGAGTGCGTCGGCGTCCGGGACGGGCCGGGTCTGCATCTCCTCGGTGAAGGGGAGTTCGGCGAGGACGGGGACGTCGAGTGCATCCACGGGGTCGTCGCCGCCGAAGAGGTCGTGGACCTCGCCACAGTTGTCGCAGACGAACTCGCCCATGTTGGAGACGACGCCGAGGACGGGGACGTCGTTCTCCTCGAACAACTGGAGTGCTCGGCCGGTGTCGGAGACGGCGGCGTGGAACGGCGTGGTGACGAGGACGACGCCGTCGATTGGGACGTCCTGCAGGGTCGTCAGGACGACGTCGCCGGTTCCGGGCGGGAGGTCGAGGACGACCGTGTCGGGGTCGCTCCACGCGGTCTCCTCGAAGAGGTCGGAGATGGCGTCGTGCGCCATCGCACCGCGCCACGCGAGCGGTCCGCCTTCGGCGAGCAGACCGACGCTCATCACCTCCAGGCCGTCGGCGTCGACGGGCACGGGGTTGCCGTCCTCGTCGGAGTAGACGGGGCCGGAGACGGAGAGCAGTTCCGGGACGTTCGGGCCGTAGAGGTCCGCGTCGAACAGCCCGACTGAGCGGTCGTCGTCGGCCGCGAGTGCGCACGCGAGCGACGCCGCGACCGTGGTCTTCCCGACGCCGCCCTTCGAGCTGGCGACGGCGATGACTCGGTCCGCGGTCTCGATGCCGGCGTCCCGGCCGTCGAGATCCGGGCTCGGGTCGACCTGTTCGACGCGAGCGCCCTCGATGCCGTCGACGCTCGACGCCGCACGCACCATCGCTTGCGTGACGCGTTCGGCGGCGTCGCGCGGGAACTCGCGGAGGTCCGCCTCGATGGTGACGCGACCGTCCGCGACGCGGATGGTCTCCACGAGACCGGCGTCGAAGACGTCCGCGTCCGCCTCGGGGTCGCGGACCTGACGGAGTGCGTCCGCCACCGCGTCCGTCGTTCCTGCGGGACCGTCTTCGGTCGTGCTCGGTTCGTCGCCGTCGGATGGATGTTGCCGTGACATGCTAGAGGTCGGGTCGGCGGTTCAGCGTGCTCTCGCCGGGGAGTTTCGTGCTATCGCTCTCGGTACCACCGGTGAACTGTCGGCGGAACTTCCCGGGGTCGGCGTCGAGGGCGCGTGCGGCAGTACTGCGGACGACCTGGGGTTCGCTCGCGTCGTCCGCGACGGTCTCGAGACGCTCGGTCGCGCGGTCGTCGTCGACGCCAGCGAGCAGGTGCACCGCCCACTCGCGTAGGCGCTCGCTGTCGGCGTGGGACTGTTCGAGCAATATCGGACGGAGCGCTTCGCCGCGCAGTTTGTACAGCGACACCAAAGCGTTCCGGACGACCGCGTGGTGCTCGTCCTCGAGTGCATCCTCGATGGCCGCTTCGTGGGCGACGCGGTCGATGCGGTCGAGTGCGACGACGGCTTCGGCACGCACCCACGGGTCGTCGTCGTCGAGCGCCGCGACGGCGGCGGCGCTGGCGCGGTCGCCGCCGAGGTTCCCCAGCGATTCGACGGCGAACTGCCGGACGTCCACGTCGTCGTCTTGCAGTCCGTGCGCGAGCAGGGCGTCGACGACGCCCTCGGAACGCGACTCCTCGCCGAGCGCGAGAGCCGCCCGGCGTCGGTCGACTGCGTCGCCGTCGACGAGGTCGTCGATCTTCTCCTTGACCGAATCGCTCGCCACGGGTGCGATGTCGGTCGCCTGTAGTTCGCGCTCGGACGCTTCGCCGATGGTCACGTCCCTGTCCACCTCGATGTCCTCGAGCCCGCCTGGTTCCTCGCCGAACCCGGGGCTCTCCTCAGGGTGGACGCGCGGATCCGTCGGCCCGTCGGTCGCTTCCTCCGGGTCGCGAGTCATGCCATCACCTCCGAATGGTGGCTCATGCCATCACCTCCGACGCGTCGGCGTCGTCCGAACGCTCCGTTGCGATCGAGTCGAGGTCGACGGTCGCGAGCGTCGCGCCGAGCAGGACGGCGGTCGCCGCGGTCGGCGTCGCGGGGACGCCGGCGACGACGAGCAGGACTGCGCCGACAGCGAGTGCGGGCGAGCGACGGCGGAGTCCGGCGACCGCGGCGGCGACGGCGCCACCGACTGCGGCCGCGACGAGGAGGTGGGGTGCGCCGACGACGGCGAACCCGACGAGAAGCGCGCTCCCGGCGACGTAGGGGGCGCTCGCACTTGCTACGACGACCGCGGCGAAGCCGGCCGCGCCGGCGACGACCGCGAGCCAGTCGCCGCGAACGCGCACGGAGAGCGCGACGAGCGCGACGAGGTACGCGAGCACGCCGAGTTCCCGGACGCCGCCCGAGGCGACGCCGAGGGTGCTCGCGAGCGAGAGCGCGATGGCGACGAGGAACCCGGCGGCGACGGCGCGCCGCCTGAGTTCGCGGTACGAGTCCGGGACGCCGAGGGCGCCGAGGAGTGCGACGCCGCCGGCGGCGGTGACGGCCACGGCCGCCGGGACGCGAGCCGCTGGCGCGGCCGCCGCGAGCGCACCGAACACGCCGGCGAACAGGAGCCCGATGCGAACCGGTGGTCGGTCGATCGCGAACCCTATCGCGGCGAGCGCGAGTGCAACCGCGAACGCCGCCGTCACTTCCATCGCTCCGAGGACGCCCGCGGACACCGCGAGCGGGTCGAACGGCACGTTGTGGAGGATGCGGAGCGTCGTCGCGACCGCGGTCGCGAGCGCCCCGAGAGCACCGGTCGCGACGATACGTCCGCGAGTACCAGTGAACAGTCGACGTACCGCCGACGCGTCCGTGCGTCGCTCCACCGCCATCGATTCGGAACTCATGGGCTCGTCCCTCCTTCGTGTCGACTCCCCGCACCGACCTGGAGTCGGTCGGCGAGGTCGTCGACGTCCGCGGTCACGAACGCTTCGAGGAACGCCGCCAGCCGGCCGTAGATGCTCGTCCCAGGTTCCTCGGCGAGCGCCTCGCTGAGCCCGGAGACGAGGACGCTCAGGTGGCGGTCGTGGAAGTCCAGGCGAGCGCGCTCGACGTCGTCGTCGACGGCGACGAGTCGACACAGGTAGCCCGCGAACTCCAACTCCAGTCGGACGTGGTCGTGATGTTTGCGGTCCTCCTGGTCGACCTCGACGCCGAAGTACTCGTACGCCCTCGCGAGGTCGAGGTTCACGTCGTTCCAGGACACCTCCGAGCGGTACCCGGACTCGTACAGCGACACCGGCGGCCCCTGGCTATCGATGGTGCCGTCGGTACCGTCGATGACTTCCGAATACCCGACGACGAACAGGTCGTTGTAGCGTGCGGCGAGCGTGTCGTGGTCGTCGTCGACCACGAGGTCCGGCGCGTCGACGTCGAGGCCAGTTCGGGAGACGAGTGCACCGAACTCCTCGTCGAACGACCCGTCAGCGAGCGCGCCGTAGAGGTCGTCGTCGGCTTCCGCGAACGCTCGCGCCGCCAGCGCGTACACCGCACCGCGAGCGCCCGTCTCGGTGTCGACCGACTCGACGATGGCGTCGGCCGAAGCGGTCCCGGTCTCCTCGTTGGTCGCCATCGTCACTCACCCCTCGTCCGGCGGACGCCTTCGACGGTGATGAGCGTCGTGAACACGATCGCGATGCCCGCGACCGTCCACAGGATCGCCTGGTACGGCGGTCCGCCCGTGTCCGGTCCGAGCGCGAGGTAGTACCACTCGCTCGTCGCCTTCTGTCCCGAGCGCTCCATGTTCGAGCCGTTCCAAACCGCGAGCGCGACGTCCATGTCCCGCTCGGTTGAGATAGTCGTCGCGTTCGCACGGTCGGTCTCCAGCGGTCGCGAGAACACGACGTGCCAGCGACCGTCCTCGTGCGTCGCGTTCGTCGCGAGCGACCCGTCCTCGAACTCGGTCGTCGACCCCGGGCCGCCGGCGAGCAGTTCCTCGGTTCCGGCGCTCGCGCTCCAGTACCAGACGTTCACCATGTTGTCCGTCGACCCCATCGCGATCGGCGGTCGTTCACTCTGGTTCACCGGCAACTGGACGGCGAGCGCGTCACCGAACTCGCGGATGCCGGTGTCGTTCACGTCCCGCGTCCCGTCACGCCAGGACAGTCGAACGTAGAGTCGTTCGTTGGTCCGCGCGACCTCGACGCGCGCCTCGTCGACGGTCGTGTCGTCGGCATTCGGGACGCCAGCGCCCGCGCTACTCAGCGGGACGGCCGCGGCCGGCACCTCGTCCCACGCCGCGCCGTCCGCGGCCGCCAGATCGCCCGCATCGGGCTGGTAATCGACCGGGATCTCGTACGCCGGGCGAGCGTCGACGAGCATCGGTGCGAGCGCCGCGGACGCGACGAGCACGAGCGCGAGCACGCCTGCGACGGCGACCTCGCGCGAGACGTCCGGCGACGGTTCGCCGTCGTCGTCAGTCATCGTCGAACACCTCCAGGCGGTACTGGTCGTCGGTGTTCACGGTCTGGAGTATCTCCATGAGTTCGCTCTCCTCGCCCCGGCGGACGCGGTCGCGTTCCCGGTTGATGGTGTTCAACGCCTCGTTGACCTGCTGGCCGAACAGCTCCTCCAGATAGTCCCGCGGGATGCGTTCCGCGTCGAGCGTCTCCCCGCTCTCGCTCGTCTGCGGGGGCGCGAACGGCGGGATGTAGTACACGTTCGGTTCCGTGCGGTACTCGGGATGCAATCGAACGGCGACCTCGTACTCGTTCACGAGCTTGTGGATGGGGCCGTCCTCGTCGTCGAGGAATCCGACGTGCCGGAGCTGGGGTGGACAGTCCTCCGCACAACTCGGGGGCTTCACCTCCCCATCCGGGCCCTCGCCCTCGATCCGGGGGTAGCAGAAGATGCACTTCTCGCTCGTCTTCTGTTGGGCGTTGTAGAACACCTTCTTGTACGGACACCCCTCGACGCAGTACCGGTACCCGCGGCACCGGTCCTGGTCGACGAGGACGATACCGTCCTCCTCGCGCTTGTAGATCGCCGACCGCGGACACGCCTCCACGCACGACGGATGCGTGCAGTGATTGCAGATCCTGGGGAGGTAGAAGTAGTACGAGTTCGGGAACTCGCCAGCGCCCTCGTCCTCGTCCCAGTTCGGCCCCCAGTCTGCGTTCTCCATCGGCCGCAGGGGCTCGTCGCTCCCCTCGTACATGATGGCCTCGTGGTTGAAGTCCCACGCACGGCCGTACTCCTCCTTCTCTGGGAGGTCACCGGGCGTCCGCTCCGTGCCGTCGTCGTCCCAGCCACCACCCATCTCCTCCCAGTCGCGAGGGTAGCCCGACCCGGGCTTCGTCTCGACGTTGTTCCAGTACATGTACTCGCGACCGCCGGATTCGGTCCAGTTGGTCTTGCACGCGATCGTACACGTCTGGCAGCCGATGCACTTGTTCAAGTCCATCACCATCGCGACCTGGTGCTCGACGCCGTCGGCGATCGGGACGTCGCCGTCGCCGTCGTCGGTCTGACTCATCGATCGTCACCTCCGAGCAACTCCCGGACCTGGTCAAGTGGCCCGCTCGCGCTCGACTCGTCGTCGAGCACGTCCTCGCCGAGCGACGACGGGTCCCGCTCGACGACCTCGGCCGCGCTCCGGGTCGACGACCCGCTCTCGACCTTCTCCACCTCGACGCGGACGTCGCTGTTCACGCCCGTCGGCCCCCAGTAGTTCGGGAAGAAGTGCAGGTGCTCGCCCGTGTCCTCCGGGTACTGCACGAGCTGCGTCGGCTTCATGTACATCGGAACGAGCGAGTTGAAGTTGTTCCGGTCGGGGTACTGGAATCGCTCCCAGCTGAAGAAGTGACGGACGGTCCCGGGTTCGCCACTCGGATACACCTTCGCCATCACCTCGACGCTATCCAGGTCGTTGTACACGCGGACGGTGTCGCCGTCCTCGATGCCGCGTTCCTCCGCGTCGTCCGGATTGAGGTACACCGTCGGTTCGCCGCGCTGCAGGCGGAGCATCTTCGAGTCGTCGCGCCACGTCGAGTGGATCGCCCAGCGACTGTGGGGCGTGTTGTACCCGAGCGGGTACTCGGACTTCTCCTGGAGGACGGGGGCGTCCTTGTGCGTCGGCAGTTCCTCGTCTAGTTCGAGGAACCAGTCGTGGTCGATGTAGTACTGCTGGCGGCCCGTGAACGTCGGCCACGGGTTCTTGTCCTGCACGTAGTCCTGCCACGGGGTGTACGCTTCGCCGTCCTCGATGTCGCTCGTCCAGTGGTCGCCGGCTTCGAGGAGTCGCTTCGGTTCCTCCTCGATGTCGTCGAACGTCAACTGCTCGTCGGTGTCGGCCGGGTTCGACTCCTCGCTGTGTTCGAGGATGAACTCCGCGGCGGCCTTGTCATCCGCGAGCGCGCCGTCCTCGTCGTCGAGCCAGTCGCGGACGTAGTCGTCGTGCACCGACTGCAGGTCGATCTCTCGGTCGAACTTCCGGTCCTGCACGGGGTCGGTGCCGCGCTGCTGGGCCACCTCCTGGATCTTCGCCGCGATTTCGCGGAAGATCTGCCAGTCGGTCTTCGACTCGCCCAGCGGTTCGACCGCGGGCGTGAACGGATGCACGTACGTGTGCATGTCAGTCACGGAGAGGTCGTGCTTCTCGTAGTGACTCGCCGCCGGCAGCACGATGTCGCTGTTCAGCGCCGTCGAGTCCATCCGGAAGTTGACGTCGACGACCAGGTCGAGTTTGGGCCACAGTTCCTCCTCGAGGGCGACGTTCCCTTTCGCCTGGTTGAAGTAGTTCCCGCGCCAGATGAACATCATTCGCGGATCGGGGCGCGAGCCGTCCTCGCGCTCGCTCGGGTACAGCGGCATCCAGCCCTTGTCCACGGACTCCTTGATCTTCGCGGCAGTGTCCGGGTCCGTGTTCTCCATGATCCCGGCGTGATAGTACGTCCAGAGCGTCGTCGGGACGCCACGGACGCTCCCCGTCGGGAAGGAGAGGTTCTTCCAGCCGTTGAACGTCCAGATCTTCTCCTGGCCGACGTAGTGGTCGAGGCCGGTCCCCTGTCGGCCGAGGTTCCCCGTGAGCGTCACGAGGAGCTGAATGGCGCGGTTCCCGAGGTCGTTGTGGTACCAGTCGTTCACGCCCTTCCCGTGGATGATCTTCGCACGTTCGACTTCGGCGAACTCGCGAGCGATCTCCTGGTGAGTCTCCCGGCCGACGCCCGTGATCTCGTTGACGGTGTCGGGGTCGTACTCGGCGAGTTCCTCGCGGAGGTTCAACCAGACCGAGCGCGTTTCGATGGGGCCGTCCTCGACGGTCTCGACGTCGCGTTCGGCCGCGAGCTGGGGGTCGAAGTCGAGGTCGATGCTTACGGAGTGGTCGTGCTGGCCGTCGCGTTCGCCGAGGGACCCCGGTGCTGTCCGGAGGTTGCCCTCCGAGTCCACCATCACGAACACCTTCTCCGGACGGTCGGCGTCGACGTCCAGTCCCGAGACCTCGTTCGCCCGCAGGAACTTCCCGGTGTCCTCGCGCACGAGCAGCGGCATGTCCGTCTGCTCCTTGAGGTGGGCTTCGTCGTAGAGGCCTTCGTCGACGATGGTGCGCGCCATCCCGAGCGCGAGCGCGGTGTCGCTCCCGGGCTCGGGCCCGATCCATTCGTCGCAGTGGATGGCGGTCTGACTGTAGTCCGTGAAGATGCCGACGCGTTTCGTGCCGTTGTACCCGGCTTCGAGGAAGTACTTCGCGTCCGGGATGCGCGTGACGTTGATGTTCGACCCCCACGCGATGATGTAGTCGGCGTTGTACCAGTCCGAACTCTCCGCGTTGTCCGTCTGGGTACCCCACGTGATCGGTTGGCCCGGCGGCAGGTCGCTATACCAGTCGTAGAAGGAGTGACTGACGCCGCCGAGCAGGTTCACGAGTCGGCTCCCGCCGGCGAAGCTCACCGGACTCATCGCGGGGATGGGCGTGAACCCGCTGATCGCGTCGTACTCTCCGTCCTGAACGGTGTCCACGACCTCCTCCGCGATCTCCGTGAGCGCCTCGTCCCACGAGATCCGCTTCCACTTCCCCTCGCCGCGTTCGCCCGTGCGCCGAAGGGGGTGCGTGACGCGCTGGTCGGCGTTCACGTAGTCGCTGAAGCACGCGCCCTTCTGGCAACCCCGTGGGTTCGGGTCCGGGAGGCTCTCGTCGAATTGCGGGTAGTCGCCGGCTTGCTCCTCGCGCCACACCTGGCCGTTCCTGGTGTACACCTGCCACGAGCAACTACCCGTGCAGTTCACGCTGTGCGTCGACCGAGCCTTGTCGTCCCAGTCCCACTCCTCGCGGTAGAGGTCCTCCCAGTCCCGGTAGGGATACGACCCGATCGGGTCGTCGACGACCTCCAGGTTCGTCATCTCCGCGAGCTCGTCGGCCAGACTCAGGCCGGTTGCGCCGACGGCCGTCGCCGCCCCGACTCCCTTCAGGAAGTCACGGCGGACGAGTCCAGTGCCGTCGCGAGTCGATCCGTCGTCTACGTCGGTGTGGTCAGTCATCGTTCTCGATAAATACCGTTGCGAGTCCGAGTGCGACGCCGATCGTCGCGAGTGCGATACCGGCGAGCGTCCCCCCGCCGGTCTCGAGGCCGGCCGCGACGAACGCGACGCCCACGAGTTTCGTGATGCGGTCAACCCAGCGATACCGGCGCGCCGACAGCGCGAGCCCGCCGTTCCACGAATCAGTCATCCTCGTCACCTCCCCGGGTCTCGCCGCCAGCGGACGGCTCGACGTCAGTCGGTTCCTGGTCGATCGATCCACCCTCGTCCTCGGTCGCTTCGTCGCCGAATCCCCCGAGGACGGCGTACGTGATGGTACCGGAGACGATCGGGACGAGCACGAGCGCCGCGATGAAATAGGGTTTGAGCACCGCGGTCGACGTGTGGAGTATCTCGGCGACGATGACGTCCATGCCAGCGATCGACGCCACCATCACGAACGTCACACCGGCGATGCCGACTGCGGTCGGGAACGGTCGCTCCAGCGGGTTCGCCGTGAAGTGAGCTGGTTCCGGTTCCCGGTCGACGAACGGCCAGATCGCGACGGCGAGGAACACGAGACTGGGGAGCATGAGCCCGCCGATGAACTCCGAGCTGAAGTGGATGCCGAGGACGTCGAAGCTCATCCACGCGGGCGTGAGCTTCAGGAACCCGTACCCCCACATGAGGAACCAGTCGGGCATGATGAGCGACGGCGTCGACGCCGGATCGTTCGGGCCGTACTCGGCGATGTTGTGCACGGGGAGGAAGCCCGCGAGCAGGGAGAGAACGGCCATCGTGACGAAGAACACGACCGCGCTGACCGCGGTCTGGTTCGGGAACGCCGGCAATCCGACGACGATGCTATCGTCGTCGCGGTCGACGGTGGCGACGCCGCCGTCGGCGCTGGCTGCGCCGTCGTCGACGTCAGTGCCGCCGCCGTCCGCGGCCGCTCCCGCATCGCCGGCGCGGACGCGCTCGTCGCCGGGTGGCATCGGGCCGACGACGTCCGCGTCGCGCCGAGCCTCGGTGTGCTTCTGGCGGATGAGGATGAGCATGTGCACGCCGATGAGGCCCGCGATGACGACCGGGATGACGAAGACGTGCAGGAAGAACAGTCGTGGGATGGTGGCGCTCGTCGGGAACGACCCACCGAACACGATCTGTGCGAGCGGGTCGCCCAAGATCGGGATGGACTTCGCGACGTTGTACCCGATGCCGACCGCGGTGCTCGCGAACTCGTCGTAGGGGAGCGCGTAGCCCGTGTACGCGGCGAACATCGACATCCCCGCGAGTCCGGTGCCGACGAGCCAGTTCGGTTCGCGCGGGTTCCGGTACGCGCCCGTGAAGAACACGCGGAGCATGTGGAGCGCCATCGACGCAATGAACAGGTGCGCCGCCCAGTGATGGATGCGGCGGATGAGCATCCCGAACGGAACGTCGTACGTGATGTTGAGGACGCTCTTGAACGCCGCGGGAAGCTCCTTGCCCTGGTACTGGGCGACGCTCCCCTCGTACTCGACGGCGGTCGTGCTCGGTTCGAAGAAGAACCCGAGGAAGACGCCCGTGCTGGCAAGGACCAGGAAACAGAACAGCGCGACCTCGCCGAGGAGGAACGAGTCCTCCGCGGGGAACGCCTTCCCCATGAACTCGCTCGCGTCGTCCAGGTCCAGGCGACTGTCGACCCAGTCGTAGGCGGCTTCGAGGCGCGACATCATTCACCTCCGGGGCCGATGGCCCCTTCGAAGTCGCCGGTCGCGATGACGTACCCGTCGCCGGAGAGCGTGATCGGGAGTTGCGGCAGGGCACGCGCCGGTGGGCCGCCGACGACCGAACCGCCCGTCTTCGGGTCGAACCGGCCGGAGTGACACGGACAGACGAGGACGTCGCCGTCGCGGTCCGCGACCATGCAGCCGGCGTGCGTGCAGACCTTCGAGAACGCGGCGTAGCCGCCGACCGTGTACTCCGTCTTGACGCTGTCAGCGTATACGTCCTCCCCGAACCGAACGAGGAGGGTCGGCGCGTCCTCGATGCCGGGGCGTGGTTCCGGGAACACCGTGAGCTGTTCGCCGGGCGCGAGTCGACCTTCTTCGATGCGTTCGCCGTCGGCGTCGACGAGTGCGACGCCGTCGGAGTAGACGGGGCCGCGGTACTTGCGGTCGAACACCTGCGTCAGCCCCGCGACGGGTGCGACGAGGCTCCCGAGGGCGGTGATTCCGCCGACGGTCGCCAGGATCTTCGCGTAGTCGCGACGGGCGAGGCGCGCCCGGGCGTCCCGCCAGAACGGCTGGTAGATGCTCGGAGAGACGTCGGTTCCGTCGTCGTCGTGCGGGCACGCCTCGCAGGCGTCGCCGTCCTCGTCACCGCCGGGATACGACTGCGAGAGGACGCGTTCGCGAGCGACCGACGTGGACTCCTCCGGCGTTGCGTTCGAAGCGTCCGGTTCGTCGACTGGCCCGGTGTCGTCGTGTGCGTCTCGCATCAGTGATCCCTCCGTTCGGCGACCTCGACGTGTGGCATGAACCAGGCGTAGTACGACACCGTCAGTCCGGTGAGCGACATGAACATCCCGAACATGTAGATGCCGAAGAACTGGGTTCTCGCGAGCGTGAGGTACTCGGCGGTGAACAGCGCCGCGAACGTGATCGCGAGGACGGTGAGGCCACCCACCGCGACGAGTCCCTCGAGTGCGTCGCTGGCGTCCTCGTACTCGACGATCCAGCGGTCGGGCGTCTGGAGCCAGGAAAACGTGGGCGTGCCGCCGTCGGTCGCGGCGGCGTCCGGCGTCGCTTCCACCTTCGAACCGGGGCGGGCCGCGTCATTCATGAACCGGTGGAAGCCCGCGAGTGCGCCGAGCAGTGCGATCAGAGCGATCCAGACGATGACGCCGACCTGGCTCGGCGATAGCTTGTTCGGAGTGTCGACGAAGCCATCCAGGGGCCGGATCTCGTTGACACTCTGGTCGATGCGGATCTCCTCTGACGGTGGCTCGCCGTGCGCCGCGACGTACCACGTCGGTACGAGGACGGCGAGGACGACGAGTCCGATTACGAGCGTGCGTCGGTCCATCTGTGAGTTGGTGTCATAGTGGCTGGGGTGCCTGCGGATGCTTGCGCTGTGCCACGTTCTTCTCCTGCCGGGATGTTCGGTCAGCGACGACGTCGATTCGGTTGCGCGTCGCGACCGCCGCGTGCTGGTCTCCGCGTCGTGGCCACCGCGTGTGTCCGTCACACTGGGCCGGCCTCGCGTCGTTCGCCGTGGGGTCTGCGACCCCGACTCTCGAGCGGACGATGTCGCGTGCGACGACCATACCGCGAAGGCTGGTTGCGAGCGTTAATCGAAGCGGTCGACTTGTCGTATTAGAGCCTCGAAACCAAGGGTCTTGAAGTGGGGTCGGACGTCTCGGTGGTGGTCGCTCGCCCCTCGAGATACCGGCCGACCCGCCAGCAGGTAGGGTGTTCATGAGTACCGGGAGGACGGCTGTTGCTTCGAACCCAACGGACGAACCGGTTGTCGCGAACATCTTCGGGACAATCGGCGTGTCGAATACACCCGTAGCGACTGGTATGTTCTCCAGAGGCGGGCGCGACGACGACTGCTTCGACCCCTACGACGCGTTCGTTCCCGAGCACGTCCCCGACGCCGGCGAGTTCCTGACCGGTCACGACGTCCTGACCGGCGTCGAGCACGTCGCGTTCCATCGACTCACCCACGAGTTGTTCGAGGAACGTGGCGTGTACGACGTGACGTTCGGGTACAACCTCGCACGACTGAACCTCGACAGACGCCACGAATCCGCGGGGTTCCGGTACGCCGTCGACGCCGACGACGGCGCCGTCCTCCGGGCGGAATTCACGCCCACAACCGAGTTCTGTCCGCAGAGCGAACAGTTGACGAAGGGTGCCTTCCGCGCCTGGAACGGCCTCGCTGACCGACACCAGTTTGACTTCGTTCGCGTGCGCGCCGCACCGATGCATCAACGAAGCGAGGAGATAAACGCGGTCCTCGAAGGCCTGGGTGAGGCGACGAACGAACAGGGAGCCGTCCCGGAGCCGAGCACCGAACTCGATGGCGAAGACGAACTCGTGGACGGGAGCGAAGGTACCGGACGCTCCTCGGTCGACGACGACGTGCCCTTCTGAACCCGATACTGCGGGATCGACGGTATCAGGCGGCGAGCGACCGGGGCGGAGGGCCGAACCCATCGCACCCGTATTGGTTACTGTACCGATAGATAGTTATCCGGGCGGGGTCGTGCTTGCATCCATGGACGACGATAGCGAGAAGAACCCGACCCGGCGCCGGTATCTCGCCACCAGTAGCGCGCTGGCCGCCACCACGCTCGCGGGCTGCAACGGCATCGGCGGCGAGGACGACGACGACGAGGAGACGGACACCGATACAGTCACCACCGACGACACCGAAACGGACGCAGACGACGATGGAATCGGCGACGACATCGGCATCGACGACCCCGAACCGTCGGGTCCGGTCGAACTCCTCCACGGGTGGAGCGCCGGCGACGGGAAAGCGGCGTTCGACGCGATGCTCGAAGGGTTCGAGGCGGCCCACGACGTCGAGACCAACGCGAAAGCCATCGGCGGCTCCGCGAATACGTCGCTCGACACGCGCATCTCGCAACGGATCAAGAACGACAACCCGCCCGGGGCCTGGGCGGAGTGGCCGGGTGCGAACCTGGAACAGTTCACGAACGACGACGTACTCGACGACATCGAGGACGACGTCTGGACCGACGAGGTCAAGGACGCCTACTCGGACGGAGCGAGGGCCGCGGCGAAGGTCGACGGCGACTTCGTCTGCGTCCCCACCGACGTCCACCGCATCAACAACCTGTTCTACAACGAATCACTCGTCGCGGACGCCGGCGTCGACCCCGCCTCGATCGACGGGCCGACGGCGCTCGTCGACGCGTTCGAACGAGTCGAATCCGAAACGGACGCCATCGGGTTCGCCCACTCGCTGAAGGGCCAGTGGACGACCCTGCAACTGTTCGCGACCGTGTTCATCGGCCAGCACGGGATCGACGCCTACCAGCGGTTCGTGAACGGGAACGGGTCGAAGGCGGAGGTGGAGACGTCGCTCGAAGCCATCGTCGACTACAGCGACCACATGCCCGAAGACGCAAACTCCATCAGCTTCCAGAAGGCTGGAACGATGGTCTCGAAGGGCAAAGCCGCATTCATGCATCAGGGCGACTGGCTCGCGGGCATGTTCCAGGGCCGCGGCTTCGAGTTCGGGAGGGGCTGGGGGCACGTCCCGTTCCCGGGGACCGACGGCGTCTACCAGCTCAACATGGACGCGTGGGTCAGTCCCAGCGACTCGGAGACCCCGATCGCGACCAGACGCTGGCTGCGTTACCTGACGACGAAAGACGCCCAGGTTCGATTCAACCAGTACAAGGGCGCGATTCCGCCACGGACGGACGTCTCGACCGACGAGTTCCCGCCCTTCCAGACGAAGCAGATGGAGGCGTACCGGGCGTCGGAGAGCCAGCCGCCGTCGCTCGCGCACGGACTCGCCGTCCCGCCCCAACAGCGCAGTTCGCTCAAGTCCGCACTCAGCTCCAAATTCGACTTCACCAGCCGGAGCGTCGACGAGACGGCGACGGCGTTCGTCGACGCGCTCTCGGACTGACCGCGGACCGCTCCGAAGGTGACACCGCGTCGACCACACTCGCGGCTACGAGCACGCCACCGAGGGTCAATCTCCTGACCGGAACCGTCCGTTACCACGGGGTTGATAAGCGGTCACCGGGTAACGCTACTATATATGCGACATCCGATGCTGAAACTGCGGATGGCGGTCGTCGGAACGCTCCTGTTCGCGTTCTACGCCGCCGCCGGACTCTTCGCGTACGCGATGTACGGCGAAGGAGCGATTCCGCTCGTACTCGTCGGGTCGGTGGTCCTCATCGGCTTCCAGTACAAGGTCGGGAAATGGGCCGCCCTCCGGAGCGTCGGTGCCGAGGACATGCCCGAGGACGAGTTCCAGGAGATCCATCACCAGGTCGAATCGTTGAGTCGCGACATGGGCATCGACAAGCCGCGACTCATGATCGCGGACATGGGGATGCCGAACGCGTTCGCTGTCGGCCGGAAAGGCGCGGGGACGGTCGTCGTCTCCCGGGAACTCCTCTCGGTGCTGGAGCGCGACGAGGTCGAGGGCGTGCTCGCGCACGAGCTCGCGCACATCGCGAACCGCGACGTCGTCATGATGGTGCTCGGGCAGGGTATCGCGAGCATCGTCGGTCTCGTCGCGCAGTTCGCGGTCCTCCTGTCGGGGGACAGCGACATCGCTGACTTCTTCCTCGCGATCATCGTGGGGAACGTCGTCCAGTTCATCGTGATGCTGTTCGTGCTCGCGATCTCGCGGTACCGCGAGTTCGTCGCGGACGCGGACGCTCGCAAACACATCGGGAGCGGTGACCCGCTCGCGCGAGCGCTCGAGAAGATCCACGCGAGTGCGGAGAGCGGGACGGCGCGTGCGGCTCGCGCGGAAAGTGGTGCGGGGGCGAGCGCCATCGGTGGCGGCCGCGGCGGCCGCGGCGGCCGCGGCGGTCGGAGCGCTCGCGGCCGTGGTCGCTCTCGGGGCCGGAACGACGGGAACGAACTCGATAGCAAGGTGAGTGCGCTCTGTATCTTCGGGAGCGGCGGCGGGCTCTCGAAGCTCGTGAGCACGCACCCGCCGGTCGAGAAGCGCATCGAGAAACTCCGGAACTGATGGCGGGACTCACCGAAGCGCTCGCGGCCGTGCTCGGCGTCGGCTTCGGTGCGTTCATGATCGCGTACCCGGAGGTCGTGCTCCAGGTGCAGACCGCTGGCACGCGTCCGGACCGCCAGCCCGGGCCGGACGGCGAATCGCCCGGTGGCGGTGGGACGATGCAGATCATCGTGCGTGCCGGCGGCGTCCTGTTCGTGCTCGCCGGCCTCTACTTCGCGTCGCTGTTCGTCGTCTGAGAACCGGTCGGTGCCTGATTTTCGTTACGCCCTGGAGTTATGTCGTCGCCGCGAGTAGCCCCGAGCATGCTGGTCGTCTCCAACAGATTCCACGTCGTCGAGGAGCACGTCGACGAGTTCGAGGAGCGCTTCCGGAATCGCATGGGCGAGGTCGAGTCGATGGACGGCTTCGTGAAGTTCGAGTTCCATCGGCCGGTCGACCACGGGCACATCGATACGGACACGCACGCCGCGGTGACGTACTGGGAGTCGATGGACGCGTTCGAGGCGTGGACGGAGAGCGAGGCGTTCCGCGAGGCGCACCGGAATCCTGCACCTGACGAGTGGTTCGAGGCCGAGGGTGGCGTGGAGATCCACGAGGTCGGGTTCGACGCCGCTGGAGAGTAGTCGAGGAAGGGTGCGTTCAGGAGCGTCGAAACGTATTTTTCGCGGTCGGTCGTCGATCGTATCGTGACAGCCGTCATCAACGAGGGGTTCGTGGGGGACGCGATCGGGACGCTCCAGTCGCGGTATCGTCCGGTGGAGGTCGAGCAGACGACGATCGACGTTCCCGCGAGCGACTTCGACGAGTACGTCGAGAACGCCCGGGACGGCTACGTCGGCGGTGCGTACGCGTGGGTGATGCGGCGCCAGGAGGAGGCCGGGTATCCGAGCGAGTCCTACGACGGTGGCGTCGTGGATGGCGAGCAGGCGTTACTGATCCTGCCGCGCGGACGGACGGAGTGGGGGCTCCCGGGCGGTGGCGTGGAAAACGACGAGACGTACGAACGAGCGGTCCGTCGGGAGGTCCTCGAGGAGACAGGAGTGGGGTGCGAGGTGACGGGACTCTGGCATCTGCATCGGCGCCGGTGGCAGAGCGAGGACCCCGCGGACGACCGCGAGACGGATACGCTCTACCCGTTCTTCGACGCGGACTACGTCGGCGGCTCCATCTCGGTCCAGGCCGGTGAGGTCGACGGTGCCGCGTGGTTCGCCGAACCGCCGTCACCTCTCATGGACGCGACCGAACGGCGCGCGAACACGTTCTTCTGACCGTGGCCGCCATCTAGCGGACGTCGAGCGCGGCGGCGAGGACGTCCGCGTGGTCGAACCCGAGTTCGGGCAGGTCCTCGGGGTCGAAAGCGTTGACGCGCGTCGCCTCCTCGCGAGCACGGGGCGTCGGGTCGTCGTCGAACGGCTCGCAGACGAACGCGGCGCTCACCGTGTGGCGTGGATCGCGGTCGGGTGCGTCGAATAGCCCGACGAAGGCGGTCGGTTCGACGCGGAGTCCGATCTCCTCCTCGACTTCTCGTGCGGCGGCAGTCGCCGCCCGCTCCCCCGGTTCGACGAACCCGCCGGGGAGGACCCACGACCCCTCGTACGGTTCGTGGTTGCGTTCCAGGAGCACGACCTCCTCGTCGACGAAGACGACGCCATCGGCCGTGAGTGCGCGCACGTCGTGACTCATACGTGAACCGACGCACGAGTCCACGAAAAAACGAGGGGCTCCGAGTTCGCCGACAGTCGCGGACGATTCGACGACGACAGCACGGACTCGCTTCCGCGGACGTGGCCCCAGGGCGAGAGGCGCCCGGAGGCACACGCTTTTGTCATCGGCGGGAGTGCCGTCGAAACGATGACGGACGACAGCGGTGGGGCGACGGCGTCGACGGACGGCGTCGACCTGCTCGACCCGTTCCGGCAGTTCTTCTCGCTGCGGCGAGACGTCCTCGTGCTGTCGCTGGCGATGCTCGCGTTCAGTCTGGCGTTCCAGATGACGAGCCGGTACGTGCCGGAGTACATGCGGGTTCTCGACATCAGTCCGGTCCTCATCGGCGTGTACCTGAGCGTCGGGAACCTCGTCGGTGCGGTGTACCCCTACCCGGGTGGGTGGGTGAGCGACCGGGTCGGGTCGCGGACGGCGTTGACGGCGTTCGCGGTGCTATCGACGTTCGGGTTCCTGGTGTGGTACGCGGTCGCGTTCGTCTCGTCCTGGACGCCGTTCGGACTGGCGTTGCCTGCCTTCGCGTTGATGACCGTCGGCCTCCTGTTCACGCAGGCCTGGAAGTCCCTCGGGTTGGGCGCGACGTTCGCGGTCGTCAAGCAGTCCGTCGCGCCCGAGCACCTCGCGGCCGGGTTCGCGAGCACGGAGACGTTCCGTCGGGTCGGGTTCCTCGTCGGCCCGCTCCTGGCGGCCGGATTGCTCGCGGCGACGACCGGATTCGTCGAGGGATTCCAGCGCATCCTCGTCGTCGCGTTCGCGTTCGGGGTGGTCGCGACCGTCGCCCAGCACGTGCTGTACGACGCGGGCGAGGACACCGTCGGCGCGGAGTTCGCGGGCGTCGGCCAGATCGTCGAGGACCTCCGGGGGCTCCCGGCCCTCATTCGACCGCTCCTCGTGGGCGACACGCTCGTCCGGTTCGCGAACGGGATGGTGTACGGCTTCTTCGTCCTCTTCGTCACGGACGAACTCGGCGTCGGCCTGACGGCGTTCGGGTTCGAGTTGCGTCCGGACGCGTTCTTCGGCGTCCTGCTGGCCGTCGAGATGGTGGTGGCGCTCGCGAGCATGGTGCCGGTGGCGAAGCTCGCGGAGTACACCGGACTGAAGCCCGTGGTCGCGCTCGGGTTCGTCGTCTACGCCGCGTTCCCGACCGCGCTCGCGTTCGCACCCGCGAACCAGTGGGTGCTCGTTGCGCTGTTCGCGTTCTCCGGACTCCGGTTCGCGGGCCTGCCAGCGCACAAGGCGCTCATCGTCGGGCCCGCGGAGACCGACGCCGGCGGTCGAGTGACGGGGACGTACTATCTCGTGCGAAACGTCGTCGTCATCCCGAGTGCGGTCCTCGGTGGCGTCCTCTACGACGCGTCGCCACGGGTCGCGTTCGTCGTCGCGTCCGCGATCGGCGTGGTGGGGACCGCGTACTTCTTCCTGGTTGGCGAGGAGTTCGAGCCCTACCGATAACCGTTAATATAATAACTATACTGGTCGTAATTAATCGTCATGGCCAAAGTAGAGCACGCACAGCGCGACGACGACGATGGTCGCGTCGTCGCTTCTTCGGGGGGTGTGCAGGTGCGGAAGTGGGTGGCGGTGGATGCGGCGGCCGTTCCGGTCGTGAAGTTCGAGATGGCGTCGGCCCGCGACGAACCCGTCCAGGTCACTGTGAACGACGAGGTGCCCGAGCACCTCGATCCGGAGGACGTCGGGTTCCACGACGACTTCCACGGGGACCGCTGGCGGCGTCCCGCACCGCGAGAGATCCGCTTCGAGACGGTGCTCGGACCGGGCGAGGAGGTGACGACGGTGTACGGCGTGCGACAGGACGACGTCGACGACGAGAGCGCGTTCCAGAACCGCCCTGAGGTGACGGTCTCGGCCGGGGCGTCGAGTGGCGAGGCGGGCGCGGACGCGTCGGCGTCCGACGACGTGGTCGACGAGCGACTGGAGCGCGCCCTGGACGAGGCGGCGGCGGCGTCCGACGACGGGGACGAAACGGGGGAGGGGACGGAGACGCTCTCGCTCGAGGACCCGACGGGCGAGAGTTCGACGGCGGACGAGAGTTCGACGGCGGCCGGCGATGCGTCCGGAAGCGACGAGGTTGACGTTGCAGTGACCGACGACGTCGGGGAGTCGACGGGTACGGCCCAGACCGGTGCATCCGAATCCACGTTCTCCGACGCGGGCGCGGTCTGGAACGGCGAGTCAGCGGAAACGCTGCGTTCTACAGACGAGGTTGCCGACTCGACGGGTCCCGTCGCGGGGTCCACGACGGCAGGTGATACCGATTCGGATGCCACGGCTGGCACCGCCGCCGACGCGGACGCGACAACCAGCTCGGACGCGTCCGACAGTTCGGAGTCGGGCGATGCAATGGGGACGGAGTCCGGAAGTGCGGACGCGGGCGGTTCGATCGCCGACGATTCGAGCGGACGCGATTCGGGCGGGAGCGGGGCGAGCGTGGCCGAGGGCACTGTGGTCGACCGGTTGGCGGCCGAGCTCCAGTCCGGTGGCGTCGACGATGGGACGCGGGAAGCGCTCGCTCGCGAGTTGAACCTCCAGCTCTCTGCGTCGTCCTCGCAGTTCGTCGAACACCTCCAGTCGCGGATGAAGGAGAAGCGCGGGCAACTGGAGACCGACATCGAGCGACTGGAAGATTCGATCGCGGAACTGTACGGGTTGAAGGCGGATTCGTCGATGATGTCGTCGTTGCGCGATGAGAAGGCTGACGAGGCCGCACTCGCGGAGGTGTCCGCGGCCGTCGACGCGCTCGAGGACGCGAAAGCGGACCTGGGGGACGTGCAGGCACTTCAGGATGCGCTCGAGGACGTCGAGGCGGTGGCCGCGACGGAGGCCGAACTCGAGTCCACGGCTTCGGACCTCGAGGACCGCGTCGCGGCACTGGATGCGAGCATCGCGGACGTGGACGAGCGGACCGCGAGCGAGGCGGGCGTCGAGGAGTTGGCGCACGGCGTGAGCGACCTCGACGAGCGGACGCCGAGCCAGTCGGCGTTCGACGAGCTCTGCGAGGACCACGATTCGCTCCAGGCGTCGGCGGCGATGGAGGTGGACCTTGACGCCGTCGAGGGGAAGCTGGACGAACTCGACAAGACGGTGAGTGCTCGCATCGAGGCGGAGACGACGGAACTCCGGGAGCGACTGGAGGCGGAGACGACCCAGATCCGTGATCGGGTCGACGACGAGGCGTCCGCGCGCGCCGACGCGGTGTCGGACGCACGCGAGCGACTGGAAACGTTGGAGGCGCGGAAGGCGGACGCGGAACGCGTGGCGGTCCTCGAGACCGACCTGGAGCGTCGGTACGTGACCGAGGCGGACATCACGGGGGCGCTGGAGTCGCGGTTGCGGACGAGTCTGTTCGCGCGGACGCTCCTCGTGGCGGCGGGGGCGGCCGCGGGTGGTGGTATCGCGCTCGCCGCGAGCGGGACGAACGCCGGCGTGATGCTGGTCGTCGTCGGCGTCACGTTGCTGACGTACTGGTGGAAGGTCAACGACGACGAACTCGACGCCGCGGCGAACTGAGACCCAGCGGCCGACGACCGGTTCTTCGTTTCGTGAGACTGTTCGGGGAATTCTCCGTATCGACTGAAGGTATCATCGTGCTAACCGGCAACATCATAACGTTGCATTCGGTAATTACCAATTATGGCTGGGTCAGAGCACGAGGCGGTCGGTGGGGCCGACGATAGAGTTGCAATCACCGCCGGTGGCGTACACGTGAACAAGTGGGTGGCAGAGGGTGGATCGAGCGTCCCGATAATCAAATACGAGCTTGCGTCGACGCGCGACGACGACGTCAGGGTGGCACTCACCGACCGCATCCCCGAACACCTCGGACTGGACGACTTCGGGTTCCACGATGAGTTCCACGGCGAGAGCTGGAATCACGTCGACGACCACGAGATACGGTTCGAGACCGAACTCGGTGCGGAGGAGACGCTCACGACGGTGTACGGCGTCCGTCGGGACGCCATCTCGGACCCAGACGAGTTCCTCGGTCGCCCGGAGATATCGATCTCCGCGAGCACGAACTCGAGTGGGGCCGCCGGGAGCGCGGCCGACGACGGTGCCGATGGTACCGATGACGACGAGGGTGCCGGGAGCGCAGATTCGGAGGCGTCCGGGGACGGCCGGAGCGACGATGCTGGCGTCCCGACGCTGTCGTTACCGGACCCGTCGAGCGAACAATACGACGGAGAGGACGGTGTCGACGGCGCACTCGTCGAAGCCGGCGGCGACGCCGACGGCGGGAGCGTACTCGACCTCGACGACAGCGACGCCGAAGACAGTGGAGGGACGAGCCCCGACGACGACCCGAAGGACGACGACGGTACGGACTCGGAGCCGGAACCGACGGCGTTCAAGCAGGAGGACGCGTCGACGGACGCGGACAACGCGGACGACGCGACCGACGCGGACGACACCGACGGCGACGCACCGGCGGAAGACTCGACGGCGGCCGGAGCGTCCCCGGACGACCTCGTGGAGCGACTCGTCGCCGCGCTCCAGTCCGACGAATTGGACGCGGAGACGCGGTCCGCCCTCGGCCGCGAGTTGAACCTCCAGCTCTCTGCGTCGTCCTCGCAGTTCGTCGAACACCTCCAGTCACGGATGAAGGAGAAGCGCGGGCAACTGGAGACCGACATCGAGAACATCGAGGACTCGATCGCGGAGCTGTACGGCGTGAAGGCGGACGAGTCGACGGTCGCGACAGTCAGGAACGAGAAGGCCGACCGCGAGACCGTCGAGGACGTGTCCGATGCGGTGGACGCACTCGAGGACGGGAAGGCCGACGAGTCGAGCGTGGCGGCCGTCCGAGACGACCTCGACGCACTCGAGGACGAGGCCGCGACCGAGGACGTCCTGGAAACGACCGAGGAATCCCTCCGAGACGACATCTCGACCGTCGCTGACGAACTCGAGGGACTCGACGACCGGGCCGCGACCGAGGACGCCCTCGAGGCGACCGAAACCGCTCTCGAGGACGACGTCGCCGCCGTCGGCGACGACCTGGACGCGCTCGACGAGCGGACGCCGAGCGAGGAGGCGTTCGAATCGCTTCGAGCGGACCACGACGAACTCGCCGAGGACGCCGCTCGCCAGAGCGACGTCGTGGACGTCCGCGCGGAACTCGAGGAGACGGATTCGGCGCTGTCGACGACGATCGCCGACCGCGCGAGCGAACTGGAAGCGCGCGTGGACGAGGACGTCGAATCGCTCGAAGCGACGCTCTCCGAACTCGACGCGGAGAAAGCACAAAACGAAGCGCTCGCCGAGACCGACGACCGACTGGACGCGCTCGCGGACGAGAGCGCGACCGTCGACGACCTCGAATCCGTCGAGAGCGGTCTCGAATCCGTCCGAGACGACCTGGAAGCCCGGTACGTCACCGAGGCGGACATCACGGACGCGCTCGAATCGCGCCTCCAGCGGTCGATGTTCGCTCGGACGCTCCTCCTGGGTGCCGGAACCGCCATCGGGGGCGGGACCGCGCTCGTCGCGACCGCCGTCACGGGCGGCATCGTCCTCGTCGTCGTCGGCCTCGCCGCGCTCGGGTACTGGTGGTGGCTGAACGACACCGAACTCGACGGCTCGACGCCACTCCGCACGGCCGGAGACGACGCCGACGCGGACGAGAACGACGCCGCCACGGGCGACAGCCCGCCCACGGACGACTGACCACTGGATGGGCGACAGCGAATCAGGAAACGGAGCGGCGAAGACGGATAGGTGACGAAGCGGACGGTTCGGACGAAGCGGATGGAAGCGTCAGCGGACCCTGTTTTCGAAGGCGTCAGCGGGACCGAAGTGGAGGGACGTCAGCGGGACCGAAGTGGAAGGACGTCAGCGGGACCGAAGTGGAAGGACGTCAGCGGGACCGAAGTGGAAGGACGTCAGCGGGACCGAAGTGGAGGGACGTCAGCGGGACTATCGAGGGAACCGCGGCGCGGCGAACGTACCCTACACTGGGTGGTGCTCGATCGCGGGCTCGAACGGGCCGAAGACGAGCGACGTCTCGGGGTCGACCGCTCGATCCTCCCACGTCTCGCGTTCGTGCTCTGTGAGCGTCTGCCAGCGCTCGCGGAGTCGGCGCTTCGTCGTCGACAGCGCGCCGCGTTCGTCCTGCACGAGCGCGTTCCCGAGCGCCACCGCTTCCGCCGCGTGCGTCGAGCGAGCGAGGCACGCCCGGCGGACGACGACGCGGTTCGCGCGACACGACCGCGCGTCATCGATGCGGTCCGCGAGCCGACTGCGCGTCCACGCCTCCCGGCCCGTCATCGGCATCCGTTCGACCGCGACGCGCGGGTCGCACGTCCACGTTGGGAACTGCGGCGCCTCGCGGTACTGGTCGCCGAACGCGCCCAGCTCGTCGCAACACTCCGCCGACAGCAGGTCGTAGCAGGGCTCGCAGACCGCGACCAGTCGCGAGAGCGCCCACTCCACCTCGTCCGCCGCGGCGACGGAGTACACGTATCCGAGCGACGTCTCTTCGTCGGACTGCGCGCCGACGGCAGTCCCGCATCGACCGCATCGACCGCCGTAGAACGCGAGGATGGCCTCGCGGCGCGCGGCGTAATCGGCGGGAGCGTCCCGGCCATCGTCGACGGGTCCGTGGTCGCAGTCCCGGTCCACGTCGTACTCGTGGTAGAGGTGCGACCGGTCGTCGACGAGGTACGCGACGTTGTACGGCGCTACGTCCGGATCGGCGATGAACGCTGGCTCTGACATTGGAGTATGGTCTGTTGGTTTCGATGTGGTCGTGTGACGCGATTCCCTGCTCTGTATCCACCAGCGCGTCGCAGTGGCTGGTGGATACAGGAGTTCGCACGTCGACGCGCGCTGGCGTCGACGGTCAGAGCACGAGTAGAGTGCGTGAGGTGACCGCCGGCTCGTCGCCGTGTGCGGCGTACTGGTGGTCGCCACCAGTTCGAGCGTGGTCGCCTGCGGGAGCGCGGCGGGTCATTGTATTATCACATAGTGGGACTGGGCACTTAATTTTTACTATCATAGCCCCCGAATGAGGGAGCTGTATGTCGATTCGGCGGTCGGGGGCGCGAATGTAAGACGACGGATGCTCGCGCCGATAGCGTGACGCTACTGGTTCGAAAAGCAGTTAGTGCACTGCAAGGTCAGTCGTCCGGCCGGATGCGGCCGAGGCGGAGTGCGTTCCCGGTGACGCCGACGGTCATCCCGGCGTCGCCGGCGAGGACGGCCAGTGCCACGGAGACGTACCCGAGCGGGACGCCGACGGCGAGGATGGCCTTGACTCCGAGGCTCGCGTAGATGTTCTGTCGGATGACGGCGTTCGCCTGATGGGAGAGGTCGTACAGGTAGGGGAGTTTCCCGACGTCGTCGCCCATGAGCGCGATGTCGGCGGTCTCGATGGCGGTGTCGGTGCCGGCGGCACCCATCGCGACCCCGACGGTGGCGGTGGCGAGCGCGGGCGCGTCGTTGACACCGTCGCCGACCATGGCGACGCCGCCGTCGTAGCGCGCGTCGAGTTCCTGGACGGCGTCGACCTTCTCGTCGGGGAGCAAGCCGGCGCGGTAGTCGTCGACGCCGACGGTCTCCGCGACGGCGCGGGCGGTGCGTTCGTTGTCGCCGGTGAGCATCACGACCTCGAGGCCGAAGTCCTGGAGCGCGGCGACGGCCTCGCTCGCACCAGGACGGATCTCGTCGGCGACGGCGACGAGGCCCTCGAGTTCGTCCTCGGTTCCGACGAGAACGACCGTCTTCCCCTCGTTCTGGAGGCGCGGGATGGTGTCGTCGGCGAGGTTCAGGCATCCCTGTCGCTCGCACAGGTCCCTGACCTCAGACGGCACCGGGGCGTCGCCGTCGGTCGCGGCCGAGTCGGGGGCGTCCTCGGCGGCGGGGACGACGTGAGCGTGCTCGAGGTCGAACCCGATGTCGTCGAACCACGCCGGCTTGCCCGCGTAGTGGGCTTTCCCATGGATAGCGCCCTTCACGCCCTTGCCGGTGACCGACTCGAAACCGGTGACGGCGTCATCCGATTCGCTGACGGCTCTCGTACCGCCTGCGTCGCCGGCTTCGACCGCGACCGCGTCGGCACCCTGACCGCCCGCACCGCGCTCGATCCGACGGTCGGCACCCTGACCGCCCGCACCGCGCTCGATCTTGCTGTCAGCATGCTCGACGATGGCGTCCGCGATCGGGTGCTCGCTCTTCGATTCCAGGCCGCGCGCGCACTCGAGGACGTCCGCTTCGCTCCGGTCGCCGAGCGCGACGACGTCGGTGACGGTGAGTTCGCCCTTCGTGAGCGTCCCGGTCTTGTCGACGGCGACCGCGTCGACGCTCCCCATCGCCTCCAGGTGGTTCCCGCCCTTGACGAGGACGCCGTTCCGGGCGGCGCTCGTGACGCCGGAGACGACGGACACGGGCGTCGAGATGACGAACGCGCACGGGCACGCGAGGACAAGCATCGTGATGCCGTTCACGAACCACGGCGTCCACGGTCGACCCAACGCGACGGGTGGGACGACCGCGACGGCGATGGCGACCGCGACCATGACGGGCGTGTAGTACGCGGAGAACCGTTCGACGAACTGCTCGCGGTCGGTCTGGTTCGCTTCGGCGTTCTCGACGAGTTCGACGATCTGTGAGAGCGTGCTGTCGCTCGCGGCCGCGGTGACTTCGAGTTCGACGTAGCCTTCGGCGTTGATGGTGCCGGCGTACACGTCGTCGCCGACGGTCTTGTCGACGGGCACGGATTCGCCGGTGACGGGGGATTCGTCGATGGCGGTCTCGCCGTCGACGACGACGCCGTCGGCGGGCACCTTCTCGCCGGGTTTGACGACGACGACGTCGCCGACCGCGAGGTCCTCGACGAGGACTGTCTCCGTGGAACCGTCCTCGCGCTTCACGGTGGCGTCGTCGGGCGACAGTTCGACGAGTTCCTGGAGGCTGTCGCGGGTGCGGTCCATCGCGTACGTTTCGAGGAGTTCGCTGACGCTGAAGAGGACGGCGAGCGTCGCCGCCTCGAAGTAGAGGTGTTCGCCGAACCCGACGCTCGCGGTGATGGCGGCGACGATGGCGGCACTCATCAGGAAGTCGATGTCGAGCGATCGGTTCTTCGCGGAGTAGTAGCCGCCGCGGAGGATCGCCTGGCCGGCGACGGCGGTGGCGGCGAGGAAGGCGACGTCCGCGCCGGTGAAGCTCGTGCCGAGGACGGTTGCGACGGTGCCGAACCCCTCGAAGAGGAACTCGGCGACGAGTGCGAACGCGAGCGCGGCGGCGCCGAGGAACGTCTTCCTCCCTCGCGTGCTCGTCCAGACGGATCTGTCGTCGACGGTCGCGTCGCTGGCGGAGTCAGCGTCGTCGGGGGCGTCGCTCCCGGTGACGTCGTACCCGGCGGCTTCGATGGCGTCGCGGAGGCCGTCGACGCCGGTCTCGCTGGTGTCGTACTCGATCCGGACCGTGCCGCTGGTCGGTCGCGTATCCCGGATGCGGATGCCGGGGTGGCCGTCGAGCGCGGACTCGACCTTGCTGGCGCAGGACGCACAATCCATTGAAGGGACGTCGAACGTCACGGTCTCGACGGTGGTCGCGGCGACGTCGTATCCGGCGTTTTCGACGCCACCGGTGACGTCGTCGGCGGTCGCTCGCTCGGGGTCGTACGTCACGGTCGCCGAACCCGACGCGGGACGGGTCTGGACGTCCTCGACACCGTCGACGCCGGTGACGCCGGCCTCGACCTTGGTGGCGCAGGATGCACAGTCCATATCCGGAACGTCGAGGTCGACCTGACTGGACTCTGCCGCGTCAGCGTCGTCGCGGTTGCTCTCTGTGTCGGCGGCGTCCGCGGTGTCGGCGGCGTCCGGATCGGCGTGTGCAGAGTCCTCGTCGCCCGTATGCGACGGCTCTTCGCGTGGCATACTCGTGGTTAGCCCACACGGACATATTAATCCCTCTGCTATCTACCCGCCATATATAGCTATCCATTAATAATATACTGCACGAGAGTTAGTAACTACGGGCGTAAGGGACAAGTGAACGCGTTGCTAGTTTCAGGTATGAGTGACGCTGTCATCGTCGACGCCGTCCGGACGCCATTCGGGGACCGAGACGGTGCGTTCCGGGACACGCATCCACAGTCTCTCGCCGCAGAACCGCTTCGCGCGCTCGAATCCCGCGTCGGCTTCGACCCGTCCGTGGTCGAGGACGTCGTCTACGGGTGCGTGACGCCGAAGGGCGACCAGGGGAGCAACGTTGCTCGCATCGCGCCGCTCGTGGCTGGATGGGGCGAGGAACTCGGGGACGACCCGGAGCCCGGCGATTCGTACTCGGGCCGTCACGGTCCGCCGGGCGTCCAGTTGAATCGGATGTGTGGGAGCGGCCAGCAGGCGGTGAACTTCGCCGCCGGCCAGGTCCGCGCCGGATTCCAGGACGTCGTCGTCGCCGGCGGCGTCGAGCACATGACGCGAGAGCCGATGGGGAGCGACGGTGGGACGATGGCCGAGGCGTACCACGACCACTACGAGGAACTCGTGCCCCAGGGCGAGTCCGCGGAACGCATCGCCGAACGCTGGGGGTTCTCGCGCGAGCACCTGGACGCGCTCGCGGCGGAGTCCCAGTCGCGCTGGGCGGACGCGTGGAAGGCCGGCCGCTACGACGACCAGGTCGTTCCGGTCGACACCGAACTCGACGGCGAGAACGTGACGGTGACGGAGGACGGGCATCCGCGTCCGGAGTCGACCGTCGAGTCGCTCGCGGGCGTTCCGCTCGCGTTCCGCGAGGAAGGCGAGGGCGTCGTGCACGCCGGGAACTCGTCGGGGATCGTCGACGGCGCGAGTGCGCTCCTCGTCTGTAGCGAGGAACGGGCCGAGGCCGAGGGCTGGGAGCCGATGGCGCGCATCGTCGACACCGAGGTCGTCGGTGTCGACCCGGTCACGATGCTCACGGGCCCGATTCCGGCGACCGAGCGACTCCTCGCGAGCAACGACCTCGCGGTCGAGGACGTCGACCGCTACGAGGTGAACGAGGCGTTCGCGAGCGTGCTCGCGGCGTGGCTCGAGGAGACCGGCGCGGACTTCGAGCGCGTGAACGTCGACGGTGGCGCCATCGCGCACGGGCACCCGCTCGGTGCGACCGGTGCCGCGCTCGTCACGAAGCTCGCGCACATGATCGACCGCGGCGACGCCGACCGCGCCGTCTCCACGATGTGCATCGGGTTCGGGCAGGGCGTCGCGACGCTACTGGAAGCACCCTGAGCAGTGGGACCGTCGCGGGCCGGCACCGAAGACCTTACTTTTCATTGACTTGAATCGTGGATTATGCTGTCCGCGTTGATCGCGGTGGGTTGGGGCGTCGTCGCCCTCGTCGGAATCGGCGTGTTCAGGGGTGCGGCGTTCCTCGCGAACGCCGACGAACAGTGGGACGCTATCGGGTCCAGCCGGGGGCCCTCGGGCGTGGAGGCGGCCGACTGGAAGGTCTGGGGCTACAAACTCGTCGGTGGTGCACTCGGGATCCTCGGCACAGTACTCGCGCTCTGGACCGCACCGACGGTGCTCTGAAGCGACGTCCCGAGAGCCTTTTGCACGTGCTCGTTCAGGTTCCAGCCATGACCCTCTCCTCTCTCCCCGACCGCCCGATGACGGGCGGTGAAGTGCAGTCGCTGAACGACCAGGACAACGACCTGTCGGTCGCGCCCGCGAACTACGTGCCAGAGCAGGACCGCGTGTACGCGGTGTACTTCATCAGGAGTACGCGCGGGCACGCCGCGGTCTACGACCCCGAAGTGGAGGGGTGGACGGTCCTGAAGGCCGTGGACGACTCCGTCGAGGACGCGTTCGCGGTGCTCCAGGCGGCCGTGCGCGAGTGGGCCGACAGCGCCGAGTTCGACGAAGAGTTCGTCGAGGGCGAGACGACCGTCGACTTCGACGACCCGGACGCCGTCGTCGACGACCTCGACGCGCGGTGACGAACGAGTCGATGAACTCGCTCGTCGGCGTCGCCCTCGGAATCGCGATGGTCGCCAGGGGGCGCTCGCGTTCCGCAACGCCGAACTGCTCGCTGACGCCGAACGAGGCGGCCATCGAAGCCCCGTCATCACCCGGGTCGCGAGAGTCGCGGGGGTTGGGGATCGCGCTGAATCGAGCGGTCGCCGTCGCCGTCGCCCTCTTCGGCGCGTTCACGGTCGCGACGTCGGTACTGTGAGATGGGGACGCCGGGCTCGGATTTCGTGCCGAATCCCGACGGTGCGGGTATCGAGGATGCCGGAGGATCGTGGTCGAGGCGGGAAATTCTTTGAGGGAGCGCGTTCGAACTGACTGTATGAACGAGGTTGGTGCGCTCGCGGACGCGGTTCGGTCGGCCGAGTCCACCGTCGCGTTGACGGGTGCTGGGCTGTCCGCGGCGTCGGGCGTTCCGACGTTCCGTGGCGAGGACGGTCTCTACGAGGAGTTCTCGGAGAGCGCGTTCGCGCTCCGACGGTTCCGAGCGCGACCGGACGCCTTCTGGCGGGACTGGCTGGACCTCCACGCGCACTTCTTCGAGGAGACGGTCGAGCCGAACGCCGCGCACGACGCACTCGCGGCGATGGAGGCGACCGGACACCTGGATTGCGTGCTCACGCAGAACGTCGACGGACTTCACCTCGAAGCGGGGAGCGAGGCCGTCGTGCACCTGCACGGTTCGGGGTCGACGGCGACCTGCGAGGCGTGCGGTGACGTCGTCGACGTGGAGACGGCGAACGCGGTGGTGTCGGAGACCGGCGAGGCGCCGACGTGCGATTGCGGTGGGGTCTACAAGCCCGACACGGTCCTGTTCGGCGAGCGGTTACCCCAGGGTGCGCTCGCCAGGGCACGCGACCGCGCCGCGAAGGCGGACGTCCTCCTGGCGGCCGGGTCGTCGCTCACGGTCGACCCCGCCGCGGCGCTCCCGGCGACCACGCAACGCGAGGGTGGATCGGTCGCCGTCCTCAATCTGGAACGGACGCGGTACGCGGACTCGGCGACGTTCGTCCTCCGCGATCCCGTCGAGGACGTCCTCCCGGCGCTGTCGGACGCGCTCTGAGCGACCACTCCGGTCTGGTGACCTCGGTCGGGGACAGGGGTACGTTCCGCGAGCGGGCGTACAGGGTCGCGTTCCGCGAGCGACCCCTCGGGCTCGACCGACCGGGACACCACTTCGTCCGCAGTAACGTCGTTCGTAGGTCGGTCCTACTGGCGTCGGCTACGGGACGACCGAGCCCGCCCGTCGAACGATGACGACGTCGTACGCGTCGTCGCTCGCGACGTGAGTGCCGACGCTCCGGAGCGAACTGACGAAACTCCCGGCGTTCTCGCTCCCCACGAACACCATCGTCGCGTCGTTCCCTCGGGCGAACGAACGGATCTCGTGACTGATCTTCCCGGTGGGTGCGAACCGGTCGACGGTCTCGTGGCGATACTGGATGCGTTCGTCGACGTCGGCCACGCGGTCGCGGAGCGTCGAGAGCACCGTCTCGAGGTGGTACTCGGCGTCGTCGTCGACGAGTTCGCGCTCGCGCGCCCACTTCTCGTGTCCCCGGGGTACGACCGAGAACGAGACGACCGGCACGGTCGAGGGCGCGAGTTCCACCGCTCGCTCCAACCCCAACCGGGACTGCTCGCTGCCGTCGAACGGAACGACGAAGGTCATACTCCCTCGTTCGGTCGCGTCGGGATACAAGCCGCGGTGCTTCTCGTGGAACTGGAACGAGGCGACCGGCGGGAGCGCCGGCCCGACCCCCACGGTTCGGTTCCACAGCGTATTGGGTTCGTGCCCAGTTCGTTCTGTGACGCGTCCCACCCCCTGACCACCCCACCACGTCCGCGGTAAACCACGAAGTGCTGACAGTTGCGAGGGTCGGCATCGTGCACGGGAAGGGCTTTTCGAGACAGTCTGGGACGACCTCGGTACGAGAACGAACGAGTGCGGCCCCGGGCGCGTTCAGGAGAGTCGGTCAGTACGAGAACGAGTCGACGGTGGTCCCGTGAGTCAGTACGAGAACGAGTCGACGGTGGTTCCGTGGGTCAGTACGAGAACGAGTCGACGGTGGCCCCGTGAGTCAGTACGAGAACGAGTCGACAGCGGTGCCACCGTCGTCGGCGAGCGTCGCGGTGTCGCCGCCGTCGTTCCAGACCTCCATGCTGTACCCCCAGTAGAGGTCGGTGCTCGTGTCCGTGCCATCGCCGGTGTGGACCGTGACGGTCGCGCCGGCGTCGAGCGTGAACCCCGACGGGAAGTCGTACGTGTACCCGGCTTCGTCGGAGAGCGACCACCCACTGAAGTCGACGGCGTCGGAGCCGCCGTTCTCGACGACGACGTACTCGTCGTTGATCGTGTCGCCGGACTCGTTGACGTCCGTGATGGCGACGCCGTCTGGCGAGGTCGTGTCGTCGCCGCCGTCGCTGGTGTCGTCGAAGCCGTCGCCGTCGTACGTCACGTCGAGGACGACCGAGCCGGCGTCGTCGGTGACGGTGACGGTGTCGCCGGTGTTGTTCCAGACCGCGGAGCCACGACCCCAGTAGAGGTCGTTGCTGGAGTCGGTGCCCTCGCCGGTGTGGAGCGTGACCTGCGCGCCAGCGTCGAGCGTGAACTCGGGGACGGTGTACGTGTTGTCCACCTCGTCGCTCACGGCGAAGTTCGTCAGTTCCATCGCACCCGAGCCGGTGTTCTCGAACACGACGTACTCGTCGTTGAGGTTCTCGCTCTCGGTCCCCTCGGCGTCGGCGTGCACCTGCACGAGTTCGAGCACGCCGGTCCCGCCGGACTCGGCGTCGAGCGCGGAGAACAGCGGGAACGTCGCGTCGAACCGCGTCGTCGTCGGCACCGTCGAATCCGAGTTGACGTTGTTCGTGCCGTCCTCGACCTGGTCGTCGCTCAGTCGGAGGTCACTCCCGAGTGCGCTCGCGAGGTCGTTCAGGTTCCCGCGAGCGGTCGCCGTCGCCTCGCTCGACCCGACGAGGACGACCGCGCCGCCGTCCGCGACGAACGAATCGAGCGCGTCGACCTCGCTCGACGTGAACGATTCCGGTGGCGCGCTCACGACGACCGCCTTCGCGTTCGACAGCGTCGAACTCGATATCTCGTTCACCTGGTCGAAGTCCGTGCTGACGCCTTCGAGGAAGCGCTGGTAGTACGCGACCTCCTCGGCGGAGAGCGCGTAGCTCGCGTCGAACTGGCCGTGCGCGCCGTCCACGACGACCTTCCCTGACGCTGAACCGAGGTAGTTCGAGAGGTTCGCGGTGAACGCGAAGTTCTCGAACGTGCTCGTGTCGACGGGGTACCCCTCGGCCTGCTCGTAGCTCTCGTCGACGAGCGGCGACCCGACGAGCCCGACGTTGTTCGCCTCGTCGACGCCCGCGAGTGGGACGTCCGTGTACGACACCGACGGACTCCCGGTCTGGGTGGCGTCGGCCTCCGCGACGACCGGCACGCGACCGAGGTCGATCGCCCCCGCGCTCGTGCGGACGCTTGCGGCGTCCGGGAAGAACAGGTCGTCGACGTCCCGGTTCCGGATCGGGTCCGAGTTCGCCGGATCTGCTTGCCCCCAGACGTTCAGGTCGTTCCCCTGGGCGGTGCGTTCGGCGTCGTAGAACTCGCCGTGCTTGCTGAACGACGACGAGTACAGGCGAGCGTATCCCTTCTCGACCGTGCGGCGGTTGTAGAACTCGCTTCGTGCACCGTCCCCGGTCGCGTCGTAGTAGATGTACGCGAGCAATCGGTCGAACTGGTCGAAGATGCCGGGTTCCGCGTCGTCGAACGAGATCTCGAGGGTCTTCCCGGAGAGCTCCGCCTTCGCCCAGTCGGTCGCGTTCTGACCCCACGTCGCGAGGTAGTCGAGGGACTCGATGCCCTCCCACTCCTGGATGCGCTCGTAGCGCTGGTACTGTTCCTTCTCGGGCGTGTCCAGTCCGAGGATGCGGATGGATTCGACGCGCCCGGAGTCGAACTCGACGTCGACGGTGTCGCCGTCCGTGACGGCGACCGCATCCACGACGTGGCTCGTGTTCGGGTCGATCTCCATGCCCTTGCGGTCCGCGAAGAAGTCGAATGCGGTGTCGAAGCGAGTGGTGCGCGGGCGGTAGGACGTCCCGTTCGTGTTCGATTCGGTGTCGAGCACCTGGTCGTCGTTGAACCGGAACGCGAGGTCGATGCCGTTCGCGACGTCGTTCAGGTTCCCCGTCTCGTCGTAGTCCGAGTAGTCCGCTTCGTCGTGCACGAACAGGACGCCGCCGGTGTCGACGAAGTCCTTGAGCGCGGCCTGTTCGTCGGCGGTGAACGCCGCGGCGGGACTGGTGAGCCAGACGGCGTCCGCGTTCGATAGGTCGCTCGCGAGCGTGCTCGTCGCGGTGACGGTGTAGTCGGCCTGTGTCGCGGCGTAGTTCGCCATGTTCGAGTAGTCGGTGAGGGTATCGAACTGGTCGTGGCCCTCGTCGTAGAGGACGGTCGCGTTCCCGCCGAGGTAGGCGTCCCAGACGTTCAGGAGGAACTCCTCGTTCCCGCTCTCGAAGTTCGCGTCGTCCGCGACCAGTCCGGCGCCGAACCCGACGATAGCGCCGCCGTTCGAGCGTTCGTCGACGGCGACGAGCGGGATGTCGGTCGACCCGTAGTCGACCGCGTCGCCGTTGTCGTCGTCGTCGACGTTGAACGCCGACGATTCGGCTGTCACGGCGACGAGCGAGTCGTCGGTGAGCAGGTCGCCGGAGGCGTCCAGGAGACTGGCCGACGAGTCGAACTCGAGGAAGTCGATGGTGCCGGAGGCGGCACGTGCCGGGTCCGAGTCGAGGACGCCAGCGAGTCCGAGTGTGGTTGCGGTACCCGATAGCGACGCGAGGAAGGAGCGCCTTCGCATACCAGGTCCGCGAACCCCGGCATTAAAATTCTTGGTAATTACTGTTGGTCACCCTATTTAGGAAAGGAATCGAACCGGAACGTTGTAGGATGGAAGACTCGACGGCAGGTTGTTCGACGCCGCGACCAACCGGAATCCTCAGTCCGCGGAGAGGACGCCACTCGTGAGTTCCTCGACGGAACCGGTTCGCGTCCATGCCGGCGTCGACACCCGCAAGCGAGTGTCGGCCGTGACGTCCACGAACTTGCAGTGCAGTTCGAACGACCCGTCGGCGGCGACGTCGGTCGATTCCATCTGTTCGGAGTCGACGGTACGCGCCCAGGCGTTCTCGCCGGCGTAGCGCGCGTCCACGCGCCCCTCGACGACGAACTCGTTGATGCCGCCGTCCTCGCCCGTCACCGGATAGTCGAGGTCCTGCCACTCGAAGAACCCCTCGTCGATGACGTACACGTTCTCGTAGCCCCCGTCGATGAGCTGGGACGCCCGGATCGAGGAGAGGTGGTGCGGGCACCCGCAGTAACAGACGATGCGGTCCCCCTTACCCCATCGCTTCACTGGGTCGTCGTCGTCCCGGAAGCGTTCCGCGGCCGAACTGAAGACGGCGCCCTCGATGTGCGAGTTCTCGTACTGGTCGGGGCCGCGGGCGTCCGCGAACCGAGCGCGCCGGTACGCCCACCAGACGTGCGCGTCCTCGACCGGGAGCAGGGGCACCTCGACGCCGCCCTCCTCGATTGTGTCGAGTCCGCTCGTGTCCACGGTCCGATCTTCCGGTTTCGCGTCGACGGACTCCGGGTACCCGTCCCGTTCGGCGGATAGTCCCTGCGACTCAGTGGTCGTCGAGTCGTCGCTCCCACCCAGTTGACTGAGACAGCCCGCGAGTCCGGCGAGCGTCCCGGAGGCTGCGGCGGCGAACGTACGTCGCTTCATAGTTTCCGGTCGTACTACCGGGAAAAGAGGTTTCTGGTCCGGACGCCGAAAGCCGCGCTCGCACCGAGCCAGCGCCCCGGACACCACCATGTCCGCTGTTACCGGCGTCGGTGTCTCGCGGTCTCAGCCAGTACGAGGACCTACGCGTCGGCGAGAGCGTCCCGCGTCACGTCGGCGACCGCGTCGTGGCCGGTGAGCGCCACCGACAGGTCGAGGTCGGCGACGAGGTTCGACAGGACCGCCCGGACGCCGGCCTCGCCGTCGAGCGCGATCACGGACCGGTCGACCAGTCGGCCGCCGTGATTCGGGACGACGACCGCGGCGACGACGGCCGCGACGGCCGCGAGCGATCGACGCGTCGAGGGCGACGACACCAGTGGTACCTCCGACGTCGACATCGAACCCGGGCGTCTTAGACCTACTCCCGCGGACGGTTCGGCGTCGCCAGCGTGCCGAGGCCTTCGTTTTCAGTTGCTTGGAATCAGCGTCCGGGAGTATACGTACTGGAGTCGAAGGGCGGTGTAGGTGAAGACGGATGCACGAGGACTCCAGTCCGGCCGAGCGGACCGAACGCACGCAATCGACCCAGCAGTTGGAGAGCCCGCTCCCCGACGTCCCGTTCATGGGAATCGCGGCGGTCCTGGGTCTGCTCGTGCTCGTACTCGTCGCGCTCGCGGCGTACAGTATCGCGACGACGTTCGAAACGTTCGCGCTCGACGCCACGCTCTGGGCGCCTGCCGTGTTCATGCTCGCGGTCGCCACCCTGTTCTGGGCGGTCGACCGCTACCAGCCCCGCACCCACGAACGCTGACGTTCCGGGACGGTTTGTAAATCCGGACGTGGACCGTCGAGGTGGCAGGGAGCTCCGGCGGCCGCGACGGGTCGATCGTGGACCGAGGTTCGCGACGGCTCAATCGACGAGTGCGAGCAAAGCGACGGCCACGACGTAGACGACGGTGGCGCCGTCGTACGCGACACCGGTCAGGGCGCCGGTGGCGCCGACACCGCCGGCGACCCCGAGAACGCCGGTGACCGCGGCGGCGGTACAGCCGACGCACGTCGCCGGGCCGAGGACGGCGGCGGCGAGGCCGCGCGTCGCTCGCGTCAGCGACACGTACGTCAGGTACGCGAGGACGACGTAGCCGAACGCGACGAACGGGACGAGCGACGCGGCGACGGGGCCGACCATCGCGGTGACGACCGGCGCCCACCCGGGGAGGCCGCCGTAGGCCGAGACGGAGTACATCCACTCGGGCATGAGGAAGACGGTGCCGGTGAACCACGCGAGCGCGGCGAGGTACGCGAGCGCGACGACGGCGGCGGCCGCGCGGCGACGACGACTCCCGACCGCGTCGGGGGCGTGGACGACCGCGGCCACGCCGACGGTCACCCACACGACCGGGTAGAACGCGTAGTGCGGTTCGATGACGGTGACGTCGGCGGCGAACGCGTACCCGACGACGACGAGTAACTGGACGACCGCGAGCGCGAGGTACGGCGTCGACGCCGCGAGCGCGTCCGTTGCGCGGTCGACTGCCCGTTCGACGGTCCCGGTGCGAGCCGGGGTCTCCGTCTCCGAGGGGGCGTCGGTCACGCCGCGGTCACCTCCGGGTCGACGCCGTCGGCCGCGTCCGGGTCCCCCCGGGTCGTCGCGGCGTCGTCCGCGTCGGTCGCGTCCAGCTCCCAGTCGCGGCGAGTGTTCGCGACGACGAGCAGACTGCTCGCGGTCATCGCGGCGGCCGCGACCAGCGGGTTGAGGAGTCCGGCGATGGCGACCGGGATGGCGATGGCGTTGTACCCGAACGCCCACGCGAGGTTCCCGCGGATGCGGCCGTGTGCGACGGCTGCGAGGTCGAACGTGGTCTGGACGGACGCGAGGTCGTCGTCGACGACGACGGCGTCCGCGGCGTCCGTTGCGAGTGCGGTCCCCGACCCCATCGCGATACCGACGTCGGCGGCGGCGAGCGCGCCCGCGTCGTTCGACCCGTCGCCGACCATCGCGACGTCGCCGTCCGCGGCGAGTGCGCGAACGATCTCGGTCTTCGAGTCCGGGCGAACGTCCGCGTAGACGTCGCTGATGGCGTGGTGCTCGCCGAACCGCGCGGCCGCCTCCGGGTCGTCGCCGGTGAGGACGACGACGTCACGTCCGCCACTCGCCAGGCGTTCGCAGACGACGTCCCAGCCCGGTCGTGGGTGGTCGTGGACGACGACGAGCGTGCGAGTATTCCCGTCGACGGCGACGAAGACCGGGAGTGCACCGTCGTCGCGAGCGTCGCTGGCGGCCGCCTCGAATTCCGCGGGGATGGTTGCGCTCGCGTCCTCGAGGAGGTCGCGAGTTCCGACGAGGACGGTCGCGCCGTCGACGACGCCGGCGACGCCACGCCCGGGATGTCGCTCGACGCCGGAGACGGTTGCGTCGTCGGAGCGACTCCCGTCCACGAGGGCGTCAGAGCGACTCCCGTCCACGAGGCCGTCGGAGCGACTTCCCTCCACGAAATCGACGACCGCGTCGGCCACGGGGTGGTCGGCGAACCGTTCGAGGGTTGCCGCCCGATGGAGGGCACTGGGGTCGCCGACGACGCGGTCGACGGACATCTCGCCGGTCGTGAGCGTCCCCGTCTTGTCGAAGACGACCGTGTCGACGTCGGGTGCGGTCTCGAACAGGCTCGCGTTCCGTACGACGATGCCACGGTCGAGGCCGCGGCGGACCGCGCTCGCCACCGCGAGCGGCGTCGCGAGCCCGAGCGCGCACGGACACGAGACCACGAGGACGGTCAGGCCGGTCAGGAATGCACTGACGAGGTCGCCGGTCGCGACCGCCCAGTACGCCGCCGCGAGGACGGCAACGGCGACGACGAGCGGGACGAACACGGCGGCGAGTCGGTCCGCGAGCCGCTGGGCGCCCGAGCGCGACGCCGCGAGGTGCCACGTCGTCTCGACGAGTCGGTCGAGCGTGCTCGCGGCGTCCGCGTCCGGCGAGACGACGACGCCGCCGTCGACGACCGTCGACCCGCCGACCACGCGGTCCCCGGGCGCTTTCGCCACCGGTTTCGACTCGCCCGTGAGCAGTGACTCGTCCACGGCCGCCTCGCCTTCGAGGACCGTACCGTCGAGTGGGACGCGGTCGCTCTGCCCGACCACGAGTTCGTCGTCCGAACCGACTGCGTCCACCGGCACCGTCTCCGTCCCGGTCGACCGCCGAACTGTCGCCTGTGTAATGCGTTCCGCCGCGAGTTCGCCGACGCGGTCGGTCGCACGGTCGGTCGCGCGACGTTCGAAGTACGTCCCGATGGAGACGACGAGGACGATCGCGACCGTGACGTCGAAGTACACCTCCGTCCGCCCGACCAGGAGCGCCGCCGTCGAGTAGACGTACGCGTTCACGGCCGCGAGCGACACGAGCAAGTCCATGTTCGGCTTCCCCGCGACGACGCTGACGTACGCGCCACGGAGGATGGGGTAGCCCGTGTACGCGAGGACGATCGTCGCCATCACCCACGCGTTCCAGAGGAGGTACGTGCCCGCGAGCCCGTCGACGTCGAGGAAGGAGACGTCCCACCCGAGGTACGCCGGGTAGAGGAAGAGGACGTACCAGAGCATCGTCATCATGCCGAAGAACCCGCCGACGATGAGGCGGCCGCTGGAGCGCTCGCCGTCTGCGTCCTCGTCGACGTGAGCGGCGTCGTAGCCGTACGCAGTGAGCGCGTCCACGAGCGCCCCCTGGTCGACGACCGAGGCGTCGTACGCGACGCGAACGAGTCGCGAGCCGTACGAGGCGTCGGCCGCGGCGACACCCGGCTCGCGCCGAGCCAGACCTTCGACGAACGCCTCGCAGGTCGTGCAGTGCATGCCGTCCACGCGCAGGAACGTCTCCGCGTCCGGGTCCCCGTCCGTTTCCGCGTCCATGTTCGCGTCCAGATTCCCGTCCATTTTCGCGTCCGCGTCCATCGTCGCGCCCGTTTTCACGTGGTCGTCGGTCTCGTCGAGTGCGGTTGCGACCGCCCCTGGGTCGACGGGGTCTTCGGGCGCGACGTCGCCGACGGTCTCGTGGACGTGCTTGCAGCCCGTACAGCAGTAGGTCCCGTCGGGGCCAGTGACCGGCGGGTCCGGCGTGTCGAGACCACAGAGAGTGCATTCCTCGGTCATGGCACCACCCACCGGTGGATCGGGTGCATCGGGACGTCGACGCCCAGCGCGGCGAGCCCCCCGAGGAGCGGGACGGTCCCCAGGACGACCATGAGGACGCCGAGGAGGCGGTGAAGTCGCTGGCGTCGCGTCACGCCCACTGAGCCCAGTGCCGCACCGTACGCGAACACGAGCGGGAACGTCCCCAGTCCGAGAGCGAGCAGTGCCGCGCCGCCGCGACTCGGAGACCCGGTCGCGAACGCGTACGCGAACGCCGGGTAGAGGATGGGGCAGGGGAGCGTCGCGTGAACCGCACCGAGGACGACCACCTTCGGACCCTGCACCCACTCGTCGAGGCGGTCCGCGCCCGCGCCGACGACGCGCTCGAAGACGCCGGGCGATGGCACGCGTCCGTGCAACTGGCGACCGACGAGGTACCACACCCCGGCCGCGACGACGCCCACGCCCACGACCACGCCGACGACGCCGCGGACGCCGTCACCGAACGCGAGCGCACCCGTCGCGAACGCACCAGCACCCAGCACGCCGAGAGCCGCACCGACGACCGCGTACGCCACGGTCCGACCGACGTTGAACAGGAACTGCTGCCGGACCGCGAACCAGTCCACGTCGTCGCTGTCGCCGACGCGATCGGCGTACACCGTCACCACCGGGCCACACATCCCCAGGCAGTGCACGCTCCCGAGCAATCCGAACGCGAAGAACCCGACGAGTTCCAGCGACGGCGGCGACGGCATCTGTCACTGGTTCACGGCGTGCGAATCCGGTTCGCCGCCGTCGAAGAGGTACCAGAAGCACACGCCGATGACGGCGATGCACACGAACGTCCCCAGCGCCAGCCACAGCTCCCGCTGTACGATCATCACAGTCACCGGAATCGCCGCAAGGAGGGCGATCGCGGTCGCGAGATACCCCGTTGGCACGTCCATACCGGTTCCTATCTCGTCGGCCCCCCTCAAAACGTGGGTCGTTCCCAGTACGTGGAAAACGGCTCGCCGAATTTTATATGATAGTACGGAATCGTGAGAACGATGCGGGTATCGAACGTGTTCGGATGGCAGGTGAGATGTCTATGACTGACGATGTCGACGCTGTCGAGGCGGTCGACGACGGCGAAGCGGTCGAGGGAACCGAGAAGGGCGACGCCGTCGACGAGGCCGAATCGCTCGAGGACGCCGAAGACTTCGATCCCGTCGGAACGGCAGTCCTCATCGCGATCTACATGGCGATCGTCGCCGGGATGTGGGTGTTCACGTACTTCGTCGAGTTCCTCGGTCGCGGCGTCTCGATCGTGGGGTGAGCACGCATGCACGTACATCGGTTCGAGAAGGTCTGGCTGGCGTTAGCGCTCGTGTTCATCGTCGGCCTCATCTCGAGCGTCGTCTACGGCGCCGTCGGTCCAGGCATCGAGATGGTGGACGACGAAGGCGGCCAGGTCGCACCGGGCGAGTACGACGACACCGGGTTCGACGACCCCGGCGTCACGCAGGTCGGCGAGAACGAGTACGAGGTGCACGTCGTCGCTCGCCAGTTCTCGTTCTCGCCGGGGACCAGCGAGCCCATCCGCGTCCCCGCGAACTCGCGGGTGACGTTCTACGTCACGAGCGACGACGTCGTGCACGGCTTCGAGGTCGTCGGCACGAACCTGAACACGATGGTCATCCCCGGACACGTCTCGAAGGTGACCGTCGAATTCGGCGACCCGGCGACGTACGGTATCGTCTGCAACGAGTACTGCGGGGCGGCCCACCACGCGATGGAGGGCCGGATCGTCGTCGTCCCCGAATCGCAGTACGACGGACCGAACGCCACTAGCGACGGGACCGGGAACGACTCCCTCGGCGAAGAAGCAGTCTCGACCGAGTCCGACGCCGGTGAAGTCGACTCCAAAGAGTCCGTGGGCGTCGTGGTCGGCTCGAACGTGTTCGTTGACGACGTCGCCGACACCGTCGCAGTGAATCGCGCCGCGAGCACGCACGCAGAGGTGGATGCATGACCGACACTCGAATCGAGGGAGAGCTCGGGGCGTTCCGGGACGAGTACCCGAGGGAGGCCAACGTCGTCCGGAAGCTCCTCGGCGTCTCCTTCGTCGCGCTCGCCGTCGGTGGCCTGTTCGGGTTCGTGCAGGCACTCCACCGGACGAACGTCCTGCGAGTCATCGCCTCACAGGACTACTACACCGTCCTGACCGCCCACGGCGTCCTGCTCGCGCTCGTGTTCACGACGTTCTTCCTCAGTGGGATCTTCACGTGGTCGATCGTCTCCAGCCTCGGCAGACCACTCGAGAACATCGCGTACACGAAGACGTGGGTCGCCATCACGAGCCTCGGGTCGACGCTCGCTGGCGTCACCATCCTCGCCGGGTTCGTCGGCGAAATCCCGTTCCAGGCCGACGTCATGTTCACGTTCTACCCGCCGCTAGAGGCCCACCCGCTGTTCTACATCGGGCTCGCGTTGTTCATCATCGGGACGTGGATGGCCGGCATCGACTGGTTCCGTTCGTACTGGAACTGGCGCGCCGAGAACCCCGGCGAGACCATCCCGCTCCGGACGTTCATGGTCCTGATGACGATGCTGATGTGGTACCTGTCGACGCTCGGCGTCGCCATCGAGGTCGTCTTCTTCCTCATCCCGTGGTCGCTCGGCCTCATCCAGACGGTGGACCCGCTCCTGATGCGGACGCTGTTCTGGTACTTCGGGCACCCAGTCGTCTACTTCTGGCTGATGCCCGCGTACCTAATCTGGTACACCATCCTCCCGAAGCTCGCCGGCGGGCGGCTGTTCAGCGACCCGCTCGCGCGCATCGTGTTCGTCCTGTTCCTCGTGCTCTCCACGCCCGTCGGGTTCCACCACCAGTACATGGACCCCGGCATCCCGGAGGGCTTCAAGTTCCTCGCGATGTCGAACACGATGTTCCTCCTGCTCCCGAGTCTCCTGACCGCGTTCACGGTCGTCGCGAGCATCGAGTACGGCGCGCGACGGAACGGCGGCTCGGGCTACCTCTCGTGGCTGAAGTCACTGCCGTGGAACGAACCGGCGTTCGCCGCGTGCGCGCTCGCCGGCCTCATGTTCGCCGCTGGCGGGTTCAGCGGAATGGTGAACGCGGGGATGAACGTGAACTACCTCGTTCACAACACGCTCTGGATCCCCGGACACTTCCACCTCACCGTCGGGACCGCAGTCGCGTTGACGTTCATGGGGATGACGTACTGGCTGTGGCCCCAGCTCACGGGGAAGCGCCTCCAGCACCGGACGCTGGCGACCGTCCAACCGTACCTCTGGTTCGTCGGGATGACGCTGATGTCGAACGCGATGCATCGCGGCGGCCTCGCCGGCATCCCGCGCCGGACCGCAGAACCGCAGTACGAACAGTTCGGGTTCGAGGCGCTGTTCGGGACGATCACGGAGATCCGCTGGCAGATCGCGGTCGGCGGCACCCTCCTCACGCTCTCGCTCCTCGCCTTCCTCGTCGTCGTCGTCGGCACGTGGATCGTCGACCGGAGCGCCATCGCGGTCGACGGAACCCTCCCACCGGCCATCTCCGGGCCCGAGGACGCACCGCGTGCGATCAACGACCTCCGTCTGTGGCTCGGTATCGCGGTCGTTCTCGTCGCGCTCGCGTACGGGCCACCCATCTACTCGCTCGTCCAGGACGGCCTGTTCTACCCGGGGAGTCCGCCACAACCGACGGCGTTCGACGCCTGGTTCGGCCGGATGGTGGAGGTGGTCTCGTGACCGACGAGGTGCCCACTGAATCGATGCAGTCTGACCAGATGACGGCGGATCGGCGTCGACTCCTCAAGTGGCTGATCGGGCTCGCTATCGCCATCCCGGTCGCCCTGGAGGGGGCGACGTTCCTCGGGTTGCTCGGCGGGGAGTTCGGTGGAGACGACGGGCTCGCGGTCGGCGACGACCTGCTTCCGGCGACCGACCGTACGGAGACCGTGCGAGAGCTCGCCGTCGCGGACGGCCGGTTCGAGCTCACCGTCGAGGTGACGAACACCGGCGACAGTCCGTACGGACTCACCGTCAGCGCGGTCCAGTTGTCGACGGGCGAGTCGCTCGCGACGCCGGCGTCCGTCGGCCCGATCGACGTCGGTGCGTCCGCGACGCTCGCGAACGCGTGGGATCTGCCCGCGGGCACCGAGCCGACCGCGCTCGAGGTCGTCGCTCGCGAGTACGTCGACGACGAGGCCCGGATCGTCTTCGCGGACACCGTCTCGCTGTGACGCGACGCGCACTCCCACCAGCCCCGAGCGTATCGCTGTAGCGTCGGACGATTCCGGTCCGGAACCGCTATCGTCTTGTCAGACCGCACCGTCCGTCCCGGTATGCTCGAAGAGTTCGCCCACGACACGGGCGCACACTGCGGGTCCACCTCGCTCCACGACGTCGCGACGTTCGCGTCGTGGAATCTCCCTGAACCACTCTGCTTCGGTATCGGCGGCGGCCTCGGATTCGGGTACTTCGAACGCGAGAGTTCGCCGTCGCGCCAGTTCGTCGGGCGAACGCCGTGGCTGGAGACGGCGTTCTTCGACCATCTCGGCGTTGCCGTCGACGACGAGCGCGGCGGGGACGCCGACGCCGCGCTCGCACACCTCCAGTCGTACCTCGACGCGGGCCGTCCCGTCGTCGTCTTCGTCGACATCTATCATCTGCCGTACTTCGACTCTGACGTCCACTTCAGTCCGCACGTCGTCGTCGCCATCGACTACGACGAGGACACCATCTCGCTCGCCGACAGCGAGTTCGAGACAGTGCAGACGGTCACGCAGGAGGCCTTCGATGCGGCGTGGAGTAGCGGCCACGGCTTCTTCGGTGCGCTCGACCGACGGATACTGGTCGCGCGAGACGACCCGTCCCGCGACCGGACGGCGGCGATGCGCGACGGTATCCAGGCCGCCGCCGACGGCCTCCTGCATCCGGAGACGGCGTACGCCGGTTTCGTCGACGTCGACGACGGAACGTTCGGACTGGAGGGGATGCGCGAGATGGGTCGGGCACTCCCGGAGTGGCGCGAGCTTGCGGACGCGGAGTGGTGCACGCGGTTCGCGTACCAGAACGTCGAGAAGCGCGGTACCGGCGGCGCAGCGTTCCGTGGCCTGTTCAGGCCGTTCCTCGAAACGGCGAGCGAACACCTCGAAGGGGTTACGGACGGCGACGTCGCGGAGATGCGCGGCATCGAATCGGACTGGCACGACGTCGGGCAGACACTGAAGCGCGCCGGGCTCGCCGACGACCCCGGGGACGCCCAGGCCGCCTACGAGGACGCGAGCGCGGCGCTACTGGGCGTCGCGGACCGCGAGGAGGCACTGTTCTCGACGCTCACAGAACGCCTGTAGCGCTCGTCCCTGAACAGGACGAAGAAGGGTTCGTGTTCGAGCACAGGCGAGCGTTGTGTCGATGGACGGAACCCCTCGAGGCGTCGCCGTCGTGCTATGGAGCGGGGTCGTTGCCGTTCGAACTACCGAAATCGTCCCCGCCGTTCCCGCCACCGAAGTCGTCCCCACCGTACTCGTCGATCCGTTCTTCGAGGAACTCGCGCGCCTGGTCGACGTACCGTTCCACGTCGTCGAGGTCGACGCCGTCCCCAGGGTCGCGCTCGCCCGTCCCCCAGAAGTACGGTTCCGCTGGCGCGAGTTCCTCGACGAGCTTGTAGTTCAGGGCGGCGCCGACGAGGAGCGCGGCTGGGAAGAGCCAGTGTGGGAGGACGATGACGAGGAGGACGGTCATCGGTCCGTACGCGAAGTACGACGCGAGCTTCACGCCCCTGGAGACCACGGGGAGGGCTTCGACGTAACAGTAGAGGCCGTACGCGCCCAGGAGGAGGCCGACGTCGAGGTAGAGACCGACCCAGAGCGCGTTCTCGTTCGCGAGGACCTCGTGAGAGAACAGTGCGAGCGACCCGGTGAGGGTGGTGAGGCGATTGACGTACGTGCGTTCGAGGAGGATGCCAACGAAGAGCAGGGCTAACTGGAGGAGTGGCGCGGCGAGCCACCGTGGGAACTGTTCTGCGACGAGTACGGGTTGCATCGCGGTCTCAGTTATCACTTCGTTCCCGACGTATCATCAAGAACGTTCGTCCGGACTCAGTGCTCGATATGCGCCCGGTGGCCCGTCCCAGGCTCGATCGCTATCGTTGATACGCTTGCTCGTTCTTCGGCGGACGGAACGGGATGATCTGTAAGCCCAGCGGGATTCTCGATCTGTATCCCCAGTATGTGTTCGACAACAGTTCTACAGCGAATGAGGTAATTTTATATATATTCAATTTTTCTAATAAATTACGGATGAGAAGCGGATTAAACATCACGTTAATCAGGAAGGAATCATGAAGTCCACGACTGTCACGGTGGAGAAGATGGACCTCCTCTTCCTGAAGTGGAACTCGCACATCAACGCCTCCGGGCTCTACCGAGAGGCCATCCGCGAGGTCATGGAGGAACACGACGTGACTCCCCACGAACTCCGCGAACTCGTCGAACGCGCGGAAGAAGACGGACACGACCTCGACGACCTCGTCGAAGCAACCGACCGCATCGACGACCTCGAAGCACTCGTCAACGATTCACGAGAGATCCAACAATGACAGACGACACCGATTCGAAAGGTGTCCTCGACGAAAGCGAGTCACTCGCATCGTCGCGATCAGTTTCGCACTCAGTATCCTACTGACCGCTGGGACTGGACTCGCACTCGCGGCTGACATGGACACAGGGTGTCATAGAACGATTCGCATACACTCTATCGGACAGCAGATGAATCGGTAGATACAGAGCCTTTCCCTGACGGAATCAGTTCTGTTGGCCGTCTTCCGATTAATCAATCAGTGCAGAGAACGCGATAGCTGGTCGTCCTGTGTCGGGGTCTTCAACGATAAGTCGCAGTCTATTATCTTGTGTCTCCGAGAGTCCCGGGTTCTCAACTTCTGTAATAAATCGATTTGCTTCTTCGTCGTATCCGCCTTTCTCGTACCTCACTCCGCCACCGTCACCCGGTTTTACTATTGTTGTGACTGATCCACCAGTCGGGATATTTCCTGCTGCGAAACTAGCCTCAGTACTTCACAAAGCCGCTTAGTTAGAACGTCTGCTTGCTGAAGGTGTGTCTAAAACCAAACAAGCAGACGGTGAGATCCACGAGGACCAGCTTCTTAACTTTCTCGTCAACCGCC
>Ga0136562_100019_pt1 | contig 92919 bp, 104 predicted proteins | sample AntCluMetagen312_FD_104784 | JGI IMG/M metagenome (GOLD analysis project Ga0136562, IMG submission 104784) | Saline lake microbial communities from Club lake, Antarctica - Metagenome #312 | ecosystem: Environmental > Aquatic > Non-marine Saline and Alkaline > Saline | place: Antarctica: Club...
GAAACTCGAACTCAAGGTGTTCGAACAGCGGTACTGTCTCGGTAGCCGCTGCATTCAAGAACTCGTGGATCGAAGCTGCGTTTTGCAGGGTTTTGGAGCTGGTGGACACAGTTTCCAAACCCTGCTGCTTCGCATGTGACGCTTTCTATGACAGGCTCACATAGCGTAACTACGTTTCGCTGACCACATAACAACTCTTAGGGAGGTAGCTCGCTCTCCCGGCACTCGAACCTCGACACCGATACACAAGCTATTTTTGCGGCTGGCCTGTTTGTTGCGGCTGGCCTGTTTGTTGCGGCTGGCCTATTTGTTCGGGTGCCAATGTCGAAGAAAGCACCCGCTGCGATCAATCGCCAGTATGACTTGTGGATAGACGGGGCCGAGCGGCCGGCCAGGGACGACGAGCGGCCGGCGGTCGTCGACCCCGCGACGACGCGTGAACTCGCCAACGATACTGACTACGGGCTCGCGGCCGGGGTCTACACCGATAACGCCGGGCGTGCTCATTACTTCGCCCGCGAGGTCGACGCCGGTCAGGTCTACGTCAACGAGTACTACGCCGGCGGTAACGAGACGCCTTTCGGGGGATTCAAGAAGACTGGCATCGGCCGCGAGAACGGCGTCCAAGCGATCGAGAACTACACACAAACGAAGAACGTCTACGCGAACATCGGGCGGCGCTGACTGCGAGAGGCCCCTCCCGATACCGGACGAGCGGCAACTTTATGTAGAGAACGTCTCCACACAGTACCATGACAGGCAATCTGAGCGGTGAGGCTGCGCTAGTGACGGGAGCATCGTCCGGTAACGGCCGCGCTATCGCGCGCCGGTTCGCGGAGGAGGGTGCGAGTATCACGGTTGCGGACATCCGCACGGACCCGCGGATGGGCGGGGAACCGACTCACGACTTGATCACGGAGGCCGGCGGTGAGGCCCAGTTCGTCGAGTGTGACGTCAGTTCCGTTACGGATCTGAACGCGGCGGTCGAAGCCGCTGTCGACGCCTACGGTTCGCTCGACATCATGGTCAACAACGCAGGGGTCGAGCGGCAGCTTCCCGTTGGTGAGGTGGGAGAGGACGATTACGAGTGGCTGATGGACATCAACCTTAAGGGCGTCTACTTCGGCAGTCAGGCCGCAATCCAACGGATGGTCGATCAGGACGGTGGGGGAGCCATCATTAACATGTCCTCTATCGCCGGGATCCGCGGCTTGGACGATTCCTCGCTGTACTGCACGTCGAAAGGAGGGGTGAGTAACCTTACCCGCCAACTGGCCGTCGAACACGGCGAGAACGACATCCGGATCAACGCGCTCTGCCCCGGCTTCATCGAGACGGCGATGACGATGGAAGACGGCGATACCACCGGCGACATCTTGAAACAGACGCCGCTCGGGCGGGCCGGCCAACCGGAGGAGGTCGCCGACGCGGCCCTGTTCCTCGCCAGCGACCAATCGTCGTTCGTCACGGGACACAATCTCGTGATGGACGGCGGCTTCACGGTCTGATCGGGTGTCTGGCTGAGCTCCACGGTGCGATCGGGTCTTCGACTGATTTTCACTGCCATCCCGCTAGTGAGAACGCTTAATGCGGGTACGGACGACATTCAGTTGTATGCTGCACGCAAAATGCCTTGTTTTGCCGCCGAGTGACGACAGTCACAGACGCCCTTGCGAGGATATTCCGTCAGATTAACCTGTAAATGGACGCCATCTGGCGATATAGTATCGATCAGACGGCTTGCGTGGATGTGTCGAGACCTTGCCAAACAGCACGTTGACGATCTGGACGTACCCGCCGCGCCGGACGGCGCGGACGGGTACGCCGAGTGGGTGCAGATCGCGTTGATTTTGTATCGCGTCGAACTGGAGAAGAGCCTCCGCGAGACGGAAGGCTACCTCAGCGAGATACCCGGTGTCCTCGCCGTGTTTGACCTTGACGAGGCACCGCACTACAGCTCGTTCTATTGGTGGGAACAAGACTACCGGATGCTTGAACTCCACCGCCTGCTCCGTCGAAGCGCGGAGCAGGCGGGCTGGAGTGGTGAAGCGGCGATTGATGCGGGTGGCCTCCAGCGCGATCAAACCAGCTATCATTACTGAGACCGTGCAAATTACTCGTTCCAGTCGCTAAAGACGACGATCTTGATCGACGTGAACTCGCTGGCGATCAAGGACGTTCATTTAACGACGCAGAAGGCGTGGGACGGCCATATTGTGATGCAGGTCTTCCGCCGGAACGCGGAAGACCTGCGCGTACTGTCTGCTGATGCGAACTACTCGTTGAGCGACCTCTGTGAAGAGTGTCGCTCCAACTCAACGCGACCGTTGATCAGACATAGGGAGCAGACCCCGTTGCAAAAAGCGCACAACGCTCGGATGAACGAGGATTATAATCAGCGTTAGATGAGTGAAACGGGCTTCTCGCACTTGAAGGAAGACGACGGCGAGAAGCTGCGCTCCCGGAGCTGGCACGGCCAGTTCCGGGAGCTAACTCGGAAGTGCATCGTACATAACCTAACGCAGGCGGCGAGTTAAGGGCTCGCCGTCTGCTCCCCTTTCTCTGAATGTATCCGGGAGAGGTATCACCGTCGTCACCTGAGCTAAGGAGTAAAATGATATAGTTCTGATCTTTCGACGAAACCGCGAGTGACAGCTACTGCATCTTCTGAGTTCAAGAACCGGGTTCTGACACCGTAAAAGCGTAAATAATCGACCCCACCCCGGCGCAGTCTTACGTTCAACAAGGTAACGCAAAAGGTCCACTGCTGACCGTGGACGCGAGTGCGCGTGAAATCCAGGAGACGGATATCAGCGACACGCTGGAATCGTTCATCGGCGGCCGCGGCATCGCGACGCGGCTCGCACACGACTGGATCCCGTTCGACGTCGATCCGATAGGCCGCGAGAACAGCCTGTTTTTCACCACCGGGCCGATGCAGGTCTCGAACATGAGTTTCACCGGCCGCACCAACTGCACCGGTGTCTCACCCCTGACGGGCGGGCTGCTATCCTCGAACGCCGGCGGATTCATAGTTTTGGTAGGCTGGAAACCCACGACTTTAGTCGTGGGAGGAAAGCCGGTAGGGTTTTTTGACTTCGGTCAGTGTTTGTTTCCATGTCCATCACGGCCACAAGTGTCGGGATGGACGGGTTGCCAGTCAGCCAGCCCCGAAGTCGGGACCGAATGACGCCCGAGGGACGGGGAGGTCACCGACAAGCCCATGACTGAAGTCATGGGTAGCTGACGACACCCGAACGCTTCGAAGGCCTGTTCGACGAAGCGTACGAGGACCTGCTTTCGGTCAGCGAAAAGGTCGTCGAACTGGAGCAGCACTTCAACAACCAGCGCGGCTTCGACCGCGGGGACGATACCCTTCCGTACGAGCTCCCCGGTTTCGAGGCGGTGTTGGACGACTACTACGTACAACGCGATTGGGGGACGGACGGAACGGTCCCGGAAGCACACATCGACGCCATGGGTTGAAACGTAGATCCGGTCCGAACAGCTATTTTTCGGGAGTGTGGCCGTCCACCGGGAAGCCACGGTAGGTTTCAGAGAGCCGAAACAGTTAGCGAGTCACTTGACCACGTCGATCTTCCGCCGGTCGATGGAGAGTGCGACGGCAGCGACGACCACGGCGCCGAGGATGATCTCCTGGACGAACGGATCGACCGCGGTCAGGTTCATGCCGTTCTGCAGAACGGCGATGACGAGAACGCCAAGGATCGTCCGGTGGGGACCACCGACACCGCCTGTCAGCGCCGTCCCACCCATCACGATCGCGGCGATGCTGGGTAGCAACAACCCGTCACCGACGCCCGGGGACGCCGACGAGATCCGGAGCGCCAAGAGCATGCCACCGATCGCACACAGGAGTCCGGAGAGGACAAACGGGTAGATCTTATATCGGTCGACCTTCGCGCCGGCCAGTTCGACGACGCTCTCGTTTTCACCCAGCGCGTAGCAGTAGCGACCGAATTTGGTCCGGAAGGCGAGGAAGACGGTCGCGGCGTATATCAGCAGTGCCCAAAAGACCAGGTTCGGGACGGACGGAATGAGTTCCCCCGTTGCGATCGATCGCATCGCGGGGTTTCGGAACGTGATCGTCGACCCGCCGGTGATGATCAGCGCGACACCGTTCAGCACCGAGAGCGTGCCGAGGGTCACGAGAAACGACGGGACTTTGAGTTTCGCAAAGACGAACCCGTTGATAAAGCCCGCAAACATGCCCGCGATCAGCACGGCCGGAATCGCGAGGAACCCGATCTGCGAGATCAGAATAACCGTGAGAACTGCGGAGAGGCTGACCAGCGCCGCCACGGAGAGGTCGATACTCTGCTGGAGGATAGGGAACGTCCCGGCCAGTGCCACCAACAGGAGGAGGGCACTGTTTCGAGCGACGTTGCCGACGAGGTTTCCGTAGGTCAAGAAATTATCGCTCAGAGCCGTAAACAGGACTATCAGGGACCCGAGCATAACGAACGGTCCGAGGTCGATGATCCAATCCTGTCGGCTCCGCTCGCTTCGCTGCGTCTCTATCCACTGTTGAATCGTGTTTGTGGTGGGTTCTCCGCTCATATTATATCATCCGCTGTATCAGCTCTTCTTCGGCCGGTTTGTTGTCGGGGGAGCTGTCGACCGGCGACCCGGCGAACGTGCCGTCAGCCATCACGCCGATCCGGTTCGAGAGGCCGATGACTTCGGGCATCTCGTCGCCGATGAGGACGATCGAGATACCGGCGTCGGTCAGTTCGCGCAGCAGCCGATACACCTCCTCTTTCGCGCCGATATCGATGCCCCTGGTGACGTTGTCCATCACCAACACGGGCGTCTCACGGGCGAGCCATCGACCAAGAACGACTTTTTGCTGGTTGCCGCCGCTCAGCCCGTGAACGAGCGCCTTGGATCCGGGCGTTTTGATGTTCAGCTCCTCGATCATCTCCTCGGTCGCGGTCCGTTCCGCACCCATGTTCAGGAACGGGAGCCGACCGAACATGTCCCGGACCATGGCGAGGGAGGTGTTCTTTAGGACGGACTGATAGAGTAACAACCCCTCCGATTTCCGGTCCTTGGGGATGTATCCTACGCCCGCATCGACCATGTCCGCCGGGGAATTCGGAACGACCTCGGTGTCGTCGATCACGATCCGACCGTCCGTCGCGGGGAGGGCTCCCGCGAGGAGCCGGCCGAGTCGCTGTTTTCCGGACCCTTCGACGCCGACAATGCCGAATATCTCGCCCCTCTCGACCGAGAACGAGACCGGCCCGACCTCATCCTCGTAACAGATTCCGTCGACCTCGAGCGCACTAGCACCGAACTCGGAGGCCGGTGTCTGATCGGGTACCCTGTAGTAATCCGAGGCCGTTTCGCGGCCGACCATACTCTGCTGTAGATCCTCTTCGGTCGTCGATTCCGTCTCAAACTCGCCGTTGAGTTTCCCGTCCTTGAGGACGTAGATCCGGTCAGTTATTTCGAGTATCTCGTCCAGTTCGTGGGAGACAAACACGAAGGTCGCCTGATCGCGGAGTTCGTCAATCTTCTCGAAGAGTATCTCACGGCCTGCCTCCTCGAGACCTGATGTCGGCTCGTCGAGGAGTATAACGGGATTTTCTGCATCACGTGAGATGTGGAACGCCTTGGCTATCTCCAGCATCTGGTGTTCGTTGAACGAGTAGTTCTGGGCGAACTCGTTGACATCGATATCGAGACCGAGATCGTCGACGAACGCCTGGGCCTCGTTACGCATCTCCTCTTGATTCAGTAACCCGATCGTGTCCTTTTCACGGCCCAAAAACAGGTTTTCGTACCCCCTGAAATTTGGGAGGACGTCTATCTCTTGGTGAACCAGCGAAACGCCGCGCTCCGCGGCTTCGCGCGGATTCGTGAACTCGACCGGTTCGCCGTGGACGTACAGTTGCCCCTCGTCCGCGGTCAGAATGCCGGTGAGTATGTTGAGCAGCGTGCTCTTGCCGGCCCCGTTTTCCCCGACGAGACCGATGACTTCTCCGGGGTACATCGAAATGGAGATGTCCGACAGCGCCTGCACGTTGCGAAACGACTTCGAGATGCTCTCGGTCCGGAGACACGGCTCCGTGCCGTCCCTTGTCGTCCGCGGATTCTCGGCGGATTCGACGTTGGTGGTTTTTTTCGTTGCCATCTCGTAGTTAGTCCCTCAGCGGGTCGTTCTGGAACTGTTCTTGATACCGTTGCTCGGTGGCATCCATCGCTTCGCTGTCGTCGAACACGTCGGGGAGTTCGTACCCGCTGGGGCGGTCGCTTTCCTCCCAGCCCAGGAGCTCCGAGAGGTCCTCCTTCCGGACCGGGGCCATCTTGATCTGTGGGTCCCAAGCGTCTTCGCCCGCTTCGGCACGCGACATCGCGGCCCAGTCGAACGGTGTGTCCCCCTGGAATATTTTTTCGTTGTAGTCCGACGAAGTGACCAACGGAAGATCGTTTTCGTCGCCAAACAGGTTGCGCATCTCCTCGACCCTATCGCCGGGGACAACGAGCGGCCCGTCGAACACCATCATTCGCTCGGCTGGGTTGAGTTGGTGTCCCTCCAAGAAATCGTGGACGAGCACCATCGACATACCGGCCTGCCACGTAGCCATATCGGAGACCGTACCGACCATCCGGCCGTCGTCGACCCGTTTGAGGCCGGGTTCGCTCGCGCCGATTCCGACAACCGGGACGTCGATGTCGTTCTCCTCGAGGACCGTTATGCCGCCGATGGCGACAGCATCGTTCTGGCCGAAGAAGCCATCGATGTCGTCACCGTGGCGCGATATGTGATCCGACATCGCGTCCCGGGAGTCGCCTCGGATCCAGTTCCCCTGGATTCGCGGACCCAATAGCTCGATGTCCGGATACTCCTCGACTGCCATATCGACGCCGACGTTCCGGCCCGCGTTCGGTGACGTTCCCCGGTTCCCCTCGATGTGGACGAATCCCCCCTCCCCGCCCATTTCCTCGAACAGAACTTTTGCCGCCGTGTACGCGTGCTTGACGAAGTTAGGCATGAAGAACTGGACGTACTCGTCGCCCGCGTCCTGCGGGGTGTACCAGCCCGCGATCGTGACTGCGAGGACCGTGGGGATTTCCGCAGCCACACACGCTTCGGCCAGTGAGATCGCTGCAGCGTCCGTATACGTCTGGCCGGTAATTGCGTCGACATCGTTTGCGATGGCCGTATCGAACTGTTGTTGTTGTTTACTTACTTGTCCACCGTTCGTCCGGAGGTTCGTGCTGTATCCGAGCACGTCGCAGGCCTCTTCGTAGCCATTCTCCCATGAGAGCCAGTAGGAGTTTTCGAGACTCGCAACGGATCCCATTGATGCACGCTGGCCGCTTGCGCCCGATCCCATCTCGCCGTCCGTGTTTCCGTCGTCCTCGGTACAGCCGGCGAGGGAACCGAGTCCGAGCGCCGCGGTCCCGGCGGCGGTTCCCTTGACAAACTGCCGTCTGCTCTGGTCGGTGGTATCTCGTGCCATGAGTGGTCTATCCCTACGTAATCCAGTCTGGTATAAATAATTATGGATTTTATTGGCACATCCAACAGAATCCGTGTGACTTCAGAGGTAGTCTAATGGTTCGTCTTCCAGCCGTGATGGCCTCGGTCAGCGCGCTCGCGGAACTGTGAGACGATTTCTTGAGCCACTTCTTCGGCTTGGTCGTCAGAGTTGATTGCGTCGGGTGTCTCTTCGATCAAGTGTGTATAGATAGCGAACTCCGCCTCGTCCATTCCCTGTTCCTCGGCTCCCTTCTCTACGCCGAGAACGTTTTTTCAACTGATTTCAGCGCCGCTACAGCGTTGGGGTCACTGATTTCGTCACCTTGCCAGCGCTCTACTAAATTAGTCACACGCTCACTCAAGCGTTTGTAGCGTGGGTTCTGGTTCTCCCGAGGGTGAAGATGTTCGCGGGTCGCGTGGGCAATCTATGAGGCCTTCACGCCCGGATTATCCAGTTCCTCTACGCCTTCGAGGTACCCTTCACCGAGTTTGTAAGTGGGAAAAATCGTCTTTGATTTCGGTGATTTCCGAATGCTTCGCAATAATGTCTCGCGTCTTCTCACGCATGTCGTCTTCGGGTCTTCGTCGCCCCCAGTTGTGCGCTTGAACGCGACGTGAATCTTGCTTAACCATTTGTAGAGGTGCTTGTCAACAACGCAGGTATCAACCGCGTGGAGGGGGCGGTCATTGAAGCTTCTGAGGAGGACTGGGATGACGTAATTGACATCAATCTAAAAGGTGTGTTTCTGGTTTCAAAATATGTCCTGCCGCTGATGTCGGCGGGCGGTGCAGTCGTGAATATGGGGTCTATTTCCTCGAAACGAGCTCTGGAGGGCAACGTAGCCTATGTGGCCTCGAAAGGCGGAGTCCTCCAACTCACGAAAGCGGTGGCACTGGACCACGTCGGTGATGATATTCGGGTTAACTGCATCTGTCCAGGGTTTATTGAAACCCCACTCAGCTCTGAGCGCCTTGAAGAGGGGGCCGACGAAGATCTTCAGTACCCTATGGCGCGGGAGCTAGATCGGATCGGCCAGCCCGAGGATGTCGCTGCGGCCGCGCTGCACCCGGCGTCTGACGAGGCGGCCTACACCACTGGCGCAGCCCTCTCGGTTGACGGGGGCTGGGCTATGGAGTGAACGCGTCAGCAGACGGATAGAATGAACCGCTAGATACGATGTAGTTTTTACACTACCGTGGTCGGAACGCTGGTCTAAAGAGCCGCTCAGATCATAATGCGGGACCGGAACTCCGGCCGGCCTGCCACCCTGAGATCGATTTTGAACACTGCTCCCGCACCGGAGCTCTCCTGTTCTTTCGAGTTTTTCCCGGCTTCCCCGGGACCCAGTGCGGTAGTCACAAACGCTGTCCTGTACCCGTCTCCACCGAAAGTAAGGCTTGACACCTTCCGCGCCGGGAACTCGACACGTTCCATCTCGGTCCCATCGGTGTCGTAATGAACAAGATACCCGCCGTTCCACCGAGCGGACCAAACGGTATCGTCTTCGGCGACGGTCATCCCGTCGGGGAATCCCCCCTTCCTGCGCAAGTGATCATTTCGGAGCCACCAGTTCGTGAGGTCCTGTCCGGAGTCAGCTATCGTTCTCAAGCTACTCCTGATTGCCGAACATTCGCTCGTGGCTGTGAGAATAGATTTCGAGCAGATTCCCCCACGGGTCCTTACAGTAGGTCAATGTGTATTCGTCCTGGTCCTCCCAGAGCGTCCACACTGTCGTATGATGCTCACCACCTTGAGCGTCGATACGCTCTGCCAGCCCTTCCACGTCCGGGTCGATAACACACATATGAAAGTATCCCTGTTCTTTCGGATTCGGCTCTCGCCGCTCTTCAGTGGTCTCCTCGAATTCGAACAGTTCGACGCCGATTTGGTTCCCGGTCGCGAGATGGGCGAGTTTCATCTCTTCGAGGTCACCGAGGAACTCCGCCGCCTGGCGTCCTCCGTGACCGTCGTTTCCGACAACTGTGTCGGGGCCTCTAATGAGTGTAAAACCGAGGACGGACTGGTACCACTCGATTGCCTCGTCGATATCTGGAACGGTGACACCGACGTGGGCGAGACCACGCGGATATGGTTTGTCTTCCATCTGGTCTCATAGATTGACGAGTGGTGATGTTATTGTTTCGGTCACGAACGGTATGGGTGGTTTTAGAACGTCACACCCACGGGTTCGAGTCGACCTTCTCTTCGTCGTCGGGATGAACCACTCGAACTTCGTCTTCAATACTGTCGATACGACCGATGTCTTCCGCATCGAGGTCGAGTTCGAGCGATTCGTAGTTGTTCTGAATATGATTACCGCTCGCCTTCGGAATCGGGACAACGTTCCTTTCCATGAGCCACGCGAGACTCACTTGTGCTTCGTTAGCACCGTGTTTCTCAGCCACCTTCGTTACTTCTGGGACGTCAAACACTTTCCCCTGCGCCAGCGGCGCATATCCGACGAGAGTTATGTCGTGTTGGGCAGCGTATGATTGGAGTTCCTCTTGCTGAAGCAACGGATGCATTTCTACTTGATTCGCCAGAATCGGATTCTCCGTCAGCCCCATGGCCTCGTCCAGTAGTTCCGGGGTGAAGTTACTCACGCCGATATGGCGGATTGTACCCTCGTCGACCAACTGGTCGAAGGCAGCGAGGGTGTCTACTGGATCGTACGCATTCGTCGGCCAGTGAATGTAGTGTATGTCGATCGTATCGACGTTGAGGCGATCTAGACTCTCCTCTGTCGACCGGATAACGTCCTTACCAGCGAGGTTGTCTGGAAGGACCTTGCTTTCGAGGACGATTTCTTCACGATCGACTGGGCTGTCACTGAGAGCCCGACCGACGACATCTTCGTTATCGTACCACTCGGCCGTGTCGATCAGGCGATATCCGATATCGATGGCGTCGACGATTTCCGAAGGTTCGGATATATCGTATGTTCCGAATCCGATCGGTGGCAGCTGCTTTCCTTGCAGCGTCGTGTGAGACGTTACCGACTATTATACAAATTTCCATCCAGCTCGACTCTCGGGATTGGTAGTGTTTATTCTCGTCAATTACCGGTGATCACCGATACCGGTCTGGCGATCGCCAGTAACCAGTGAGAATAAACACTATGAGGGTAGACCTGTAGATTGAAGAGACCTCGTACCGACTGTTTGTATTCGATTTGGCGGCTGATCCATGGAACAGTCCCTAAAACCTGATCTCCTCATACTGTGAAACTATCCCTCGTCAAAACAAACGGAGAGCCAAATCACCCTGATAGTCATCAATCTTTAATTGTACTCCATCACCTACCAAACAGATATACGTGTTGCACAATGGCATGAACAAGAAGACGTTCGTATAAACGACGTAGTGGAACCAGTGATGGATGTAGACGAGATTCGTATCGATGTCGAGGCCGCAGGCATCTGTGGGACCGACCTTCACGAGTACACTGATGGACCATCTTTCGTTCCGGTTCCCGAAGACCCCCATCCGTTGACTGGGATCACACCACCAGTCACACTCGGCCACGAGTTCAGTGGAGTCGTTACCGACGTCGGTGCGGATGTCAGCGAGTTCGAAGCTGGTGATCCGGTTACGGTTAATCCAGCGGTCGTCTGCAACGACTGTCGCTACTGTAACGAAGGCGACCCCAATCTCTGTGAATCGGTGGCCAATATCGGACTGGCAACCAAGAGCGGTGGCTTCGCCGAGACAGCGATCGTTCCTGCACAGAACACAATCAAACTCCCCTCGGATATTCCGGTCGAAGTCGGAGCACTCGTCGAACCGTACGCCGTAGGCTTACACGCCACCCGGCGGTCAGCCGTCAACACTGGGGATTCCGTGGCTGTCTTCGGCTGTGGTCCGATCGGCCTCACGATTATCGACGTGTTGGGCGCTATGGGTACCGACCAGATTTTCGTCTCTGAGCCTCACGCTGGTCGGCGTAAACGTGCCAAAGAACTGGGTGCCGACGTCACACTTGACCCGATTGCGGATGATGCCGTAGAACGAATCAGAGACGCTACGAACGGCGGCGTCGACGTCTCCTTCGAGGCTGCGGGAATCGAACCGACCTACCGAGCGGCCATCGAGAGCGTCAAACGTGGAGGACAGATCCTGACAGTCGGGATCTCTGAACATCCTGTCGGCGTCATTCCAAAAGACGTCACCGTCCGGGAGCGCTCGATCGTCGGCTCGAACGGATACACCAGCGGCCCGCTCGCCCACAGAGAGTTCGATATGGTAGCGGCGATGGTGTCCGAGGGCCTTCTCGATCCCGAATCGCTAATCACGTCCCGAATCTCACTCGAAGATATCGTCGAACGCGGGTTCGAACCCTTACTCGACGGCGAGAGCGACGACGTCAAAATCCTCATTCAGCCGTAATCACTCGATCGATGATCAAAAACCGCTTGCGGTGACAACTGAGGAAGGTGCTGCTTCCGCCCGATCCAACTATTCGAGAAAACCGCTAGCCAGCGTACGAACGGGGTGGTCATCGTCGGTACCGTGACCAGACTACAGCACCGATTACGCGACGTTCGGGGCTGGATCGGATAGTTAATTATAAACCACAGGATATCCCTTGTCTTCTCGTACTATGCGAGAAAGGTTCGAAGACAAATCGGTACTGATTACAGGCGCATCATCGGGGAACGGCCGCGCGATGGCAAAGAAATTCGCCGCAGAGGGTGGGAATATCGTCGTTGCAGATATTCGGGAAGACCCACGACAGGGTGGACAACCGACACACGAACTCGTAGAAGACGAGTACGGGGCAAACGCCCTGTTTATCGAGACAGACATCTCTGATCGGGAAGCGTTTCGGGATACGATCGATCAGGTCGTAGAGGAGTTCGGTACACTCGACATTCTCGTCAACAACGCAGGTGTCTGGCCGGGTCCGCAGCCAATCGACGAGGTCGACGAAGACGAGTTCGCCCGCGTCATGAATATCAATACGAAGGGGACCTTTTTCGGCTGCCAGGCCGCTGTCGATATCATGGCCAACCAGGAGGAGGGCGGAGCCATCGTGAATATCTCCTCGCTTGCGGGGCTGTTCGGGTTCGACGACTCGGCACTGTACTGCACGTCGAAAGGCGGCATCACTAACCTCACGCGAGAACTCGCCCTCGAGTTCGGTCCGGACGGTGTTCGGGTCAACGCCGTAAACCCCGGCGTCATCGAGACGGCGATGACCTACGAGGACGGTGGCGGCCCCGGCGACGCCAAGGAGCGAATCCCGCTCCGAGCTCTCGGTCAACCCGAGGAAGTCGCCGACGCCGTTCTCTTCCTCGCCAGTGATGAAGCAACCCACGTTACCGGCGTTAACCTGGAAGTCGATGGGGGACTCGCAGCCAACGGCTACTAATACACACCTTGAAAAAATAGAATTGAGCGGATTTTTGCTGATCAGGTATGCTTATTCGTCTTCATTCACCTCATCGAGGGGCGCTACGGTCAATTTACTCACGTCGTGCTGAGGCGAGCGTCCAACATCTTCCGCAACCGCGTGACCAGATGGTCGATACCGCTTCTTTCCCACCGGTGTCGATAGGACCGTCAACGTTTCACTCTGATCGGTGAGTCCTCAAAAGATATCGGGTTGCGATCCGGTCTACAGGTCTTTGAAGGCAACGGTCCGACAGAACGCGGCTTCGCCGTTGTCCCATTTCCAGGGGAACGAACCGATCATGACGCGCTCGTTGAGGATTTCCGGGTTATCGATATCGCCACCAAGGTTCTCGACCATCATGAGATTCTCCGACAGCGAGTTCTTGTGGACGTAGAGCCATTCGTCGTCGGGGAGCAGTTCTTCGATCGGTTCACCGAGTTTCTCTTCCATCTCGCCGGGCAGATCGAGATCCTGGCGGTAGTTACGGATCGCGGTGTTGAGCGGGTGTTCGATCGCGGGCGTGTCGTTGCCGACCCACGGGAAGTCCATCTCGACCCACCAGTCGGTGAACTCCTTGTGTGGGCCGGGGTGCTTGGCGAAGTAGGTCAGCTCGTTGGCCTTCTCACCGGTCTGGAAGTACTCCTTCCAACCAGTATGAAGCACGAGAATATCGCCTTCTTTGATTTCTAGACCTGCCTCGTCGGCGGCCTCCTTGCAGTGTTCAGGTTTGATGATGTCGTACTCGCCGACCTTGTCGGAGATATCCAGGACAAGGCCGGTACCGAAGAGCCGATCCATCGGAATCTCGGAGATATCCCAGCCTTCTGGATCGAAGTGCAGCGGTGCGTCGATGTGGGTCCCGATGTGGATCGCTGTGTTGATCTTCAGGGAGTGGTTGACGTCTTTGCTGAACCGGTGGACTGCGGATACTTCCGGGTCGTCAAAGTACGGCCACGGCCAAGTGTTGGCGCCCCACGGCTGATTGAGGTCAAATAGTTCGACCATAGTAGATAGTCCAAGGCAGAATATAATAAATTTCCGGAACTGACTCGGATACCGCTCGAAAGATATGGTGTTCTCATAGGCAGAAGGATATCGGGACTCTCGTCAGTCGGCACCAGAAACAATAGGACTGTGGAACCAGTTATCCCTCACCGGCCCACTGTAAAAACTAGATGTCAAACAGCACATCATTCGATGGTGGCGCTTCGTAGGATCGTGCTGAGAGATGCCCCCCGCAAGAGGGGAGCGACCTCAGAGCGTTGCCCTGATCGACTCGACGACGTCATCGCTGTTCGGAATTACCTCCTGCTCGAGCGGCGGACTGAACGGGATCGGCACGTCCGGCACGCCGACGCGCTCGATCGGTGCATCCAGTCGCCAGAACGCCTCCTCGTTGATCTGGGAGACGATCTCGCTCTGAGCGCCACACATCAGCGGAGTCTCGTCGACGACGACCGCCCGTCCCGTCTTTTCGACGCTTTCGGCGATGGTGTCGATGTCCAACGGATCCATCGTTCGAGGACTGATGATCTCGACAGAGACGTCACCGGAAAGCGTTTCAGCGGCGTCCAGAGCCTCGTACAGCATCGCCTGCGTGGCGACGACCGTGATGTCTTCGCCCTCCTGAACGATCTCCGCCTCGCCCAGCGGAATCGTGTACTCTTCGGTCGGCACCTCGCCTTTCTTGTTGAACACTTTGGCGTGCTCGAAGAAGAACACCGGGTCGTCATGTCGGATTGCACTCTTGAGTAGTCCCTTCGCGTCGTACGGCGTCGATGCACAGACGACGCGTATTCCCGAAAGATGCATCGCCAGCGCGTGCAACGTCTTCGAGTGCTGTGCGGCGGCGGAGAACCCACCTCCGTCGACCGCTCGGATCGTGATTGGAAGATTGAGTTTCCCGCCGAACATGTACCGCATCAGCGCGACGTTGTTCATGATCTGGTCGAAGGCGATCCCCATGAAGTCCGAGTACATGATCTCGACGACCGGGCGCATCCCTGCTGCGGCCGCGCCCAGCCCGGTCCCGACGATCGCCGCCTCGCTGATCGGCGTATCCCGGACCCGTGCAGGACCGTACTCCTCAAGCAGTCCTTCAGAGACGCTAAAACTCCCGCCACGGTCGGCGACGTCAATCCCCTGCAAAAAAACGTCCTCGTCGCGGGCCATCTCCTCGTGCATCGCCTGTCTGAGCGCTTCGGTAACACTGATTTCTTCGGTCTTACCTGTCACTTCTGGGGTCGGTATCGTTGCCATCTTAGATCTCCTCCGCGTAAAGGCCTTCGTAGGCTTCATGTGGTTCGGGAAGCGGCGAGTCGCGAGCGAACTCGACGGCTTCCTCGAGCTCGTCATCGATCTCGTCGGTCATCTCCTCGTACTCGTCGTCGGTGAGCACTCCCTCATCGATGAGTTCGTCGCGATACGTCTCGACAGGATCGGCCGTCCGCCAGTCTGGCAGGTCCTCGTCTTCTTTGTACCACTGGGGGTCACCCTCGTAGTGGCCTTTGTAGCGGTAGGTTTTTGCCTCGATGACGGTCGGGCCATCACCGGCGCGGGCACGTTCGACCGCCTCGACGGTCGCCTCGCGGACCTCTTCGACGTCCTGGCCGTTGACGATCACACCCGGGATGTCGTAGGCATCGGCCTGTTTGACCAGATCCGTCACCGGATGTTGCACCTCCGTGTTGGTCATCTCGCCGTAGTGGTTGTTCTCGATGACGTACACCTGCGGCAGGTCCCACACTGCGGCGAGATGCATCGCTTCGTGGTAGGGGCCCTGTGCGGTGGCACCGTCCCCAAGGTAGGAGACCGCGATGCGATCGTTCCCTCGAATCTGTGAGGCCAGCGCGGCACCGCCGCCGATGGGCGTCGACGATGCAGTGATGCCGTTAGCACCGAACATTCCCTGCGTCACGTCGGCAATATGCATGCTTCCTCCTTTGCCTTTGCAGTACCCTGTCGTGCGCCCGAAGAGTTCGGCCATCATGGGATCGAAGTCGAGCCCTTTCGCGATGGCGTGGCCGTGCCCGCGGTGAGTACTGGTAATATAGTCCTCGTCGTTCAGCGGGGCGCAGGTGCCGACAGCAACGGCCTCTGTACCGATATAGAGGTGAACGAAGCCCGGCATCTCGTTGTCGGCGAACAGTTCACCGACACGAGTCTCGAAGCGACGGATACGTACCATGTCTTCCAATAGTACAAGACGGTCTACTGACTCCTCATTCGCACTCATACAGGTGTACTATACAAACCAACTAAATATAAGTTACGGGAACGGCGCCATGCGGTAACCACGATATACTGCCCTACGTGAGTTTCGATAGTCCTGTGTCGGTGCATTAGCACTCCGAGACGATTACCATGCTCTACCATAGCGTATCGGGGCCCGATCGTTTCGAATTTACTCGGTTGTAGAATGATAGTAACGATCGGTCGCGGGGACGGTGCAACGCTATAACTCTGTCAATGAGTCATAAAATCAGCGTAATAGGCCGATAGTCGAGCTTCTGCGGAGAACTGCTCACTTGAACAGTCAGTTGACGAGGTAAAGACGATGCTCGATGTAAATCTTTGCGGGCTCTTTTTGCTCTCACAGCGGGTCGCAAACGCGATGCTCGACGCCGACGTGGACAGCGGTCGAATCGTCAATATTTCCAGTGTAGTCGGACACGTGGGCGTCCCAGCAATGACTGTTTATAGCGGGACGAAAGCTGGTGTCTACGGCATTACGTGGGGGCTAGCCGCTGAGCTTTCCCCACATGGTATCACGGTCAACAGCATCAGTCCGGGGATGATCCGGGTCGGCCGTATTGAGAATTTAATGGAGGAGAAGGACGAACTCTACGATCTAGACCGGATTCCAGTCGGAAGACTTGGCGATCCCGAAGAGATAGCCGATGCGTGCGTCTTCCTCGCTTCGAACCGTACTAAGTACGTCACCGGTGAAGACCTGCGAGTCGATGGGGGGGTCGCCATCACTGCCGGGCTCTACCGATGATCACTCTTCGACTGTGTCTTTGTCTGGTTGCATGTGCGGCTGTAACGAGGGGTCCGGTTCGGTTATTTGCACGTCTCCAGAGCTATCGATGCAAACCGTATAGCCCAAATATTGAAACTCGACTGTTCCGTTCATTGTATTGCTATGAGCCGTGGATCGGAACAACGAGTCGAGCGCATCTGGATCGATAACGGAGTAAAGCGGTGGCTTTAGCTCTGATGGGTCGATTCTCTCGCGGTCAGCAATTTTTTGTATAGTGCGAAGACTAACCGATCTCTCTCCAGGCATACTAAGCCGTGCGACAGCCACCCATAAGACAGTTCTGGGTGCCGTCTGACACGTGTCGTACACACACCTCTGAAAAATCAACGGCTAATTCATACGTCCTGTGAGTGTGCCTGGGGCGTTTTCTCTCAGATCACATCACGGTAAGGGCGACGATCCAGTGAGAAGGTCACCGTCAGAGGAACAGGTCCTCGTTCGGTCGAAACGCGATGACACGTTCTTCGGTCATTTCGTGGACGGCGTATTTGGGGCCCTCGCGGCCGATCCCGCTGTCTTTGCTCCCGCCGTAGGGCTGGTGGTCGGCCCGGAACGTCGAGATGTCGTTGATCATCACGCCGCCGCAGTCGATGTTTGTCGCCGCCTTCAGCCCGATTCGGTGATCGAACGTGAAGATCCCCGCCTGCAGGCCGTAGTCGGTGTCGTTGGCTAGCCTGATCGCGTCGTCGACGTCGTCGTAGGTCTGGACGGCAATGATCGGTGCGAACGCCTCCTGACAGACGACATCCATCGTCTGCTCGGCGTTGTCGATCACCGTCGGCTGCAGTACGGAGCCGTCGCGCTCACCACCGGTGACGACTTCTGCACCCTGCTCTGTGGCGTTCTGGATCCACTCTTCGATCTTCTCGGCGTCGGCCGTTTTGATCATCGGTCCGACGTCGGTCTCTTCATCGAGCGGGTTGCCGACGACTAACTCGTCGACGCGCGAGACGATGGCCTCGACGAGCTCGTCATGGATCTCTTCGTGAGCGAGCACGCGCTGGACGCTAATACACATCTGGCCGGCGTACGAAAAGCCGCCGTCGATGATGCGCTCTGCAGCGTCCTCGATATCCGCGTCTTCGTGGACGATCACCGGTGAGTTGTTGCCCAATTCAAGCGACACCGACGCCAGTCCCGAGTGTTCGGTGACCATCTTCCCGACCGAGCGGCTGCCGGTGAACGTATAATGATCGATATCGTCGCTGTCGAGCAGTGCCTGACCGACTGTCGAGCCGCTGCCGTTCACGAGGTTGAGCGCGTCGCGCGGGAGTCCGGCATCGAACAGCGTCTCGACGAGTTTAATCGCCGTCAGCGGTGTCGTCGTCGCTGGCTTCAGAATAACGGTGTTACCGCCGGCGAAGGCAGGGCCGAGTTTGTGTGCAACTAGATTCAGCGGGAAATTGAACGGCGATATCGCGCCGACAACACCTTTCGGATAGCGTTTCGTAAATGCAATCCGGTTGCCGTTGCCCGGTTGGGCATCGGTCGGGATCTCCTCACCGCCGAGGCGCTTTGCTTCTTCTGCGGAGAATGTAAACGTACTGACCGCGCGGCCGACCTCACCTCTGGCGGTTTCGATGGGTTTCCCGGCTTCGGCAGCCATAATCTTGGCAAACTCCTCGGTTCGCTCTTCAATGAGATCCGCCGTTGTCTGGAGGATCTCTGCACGTTCGTAGGCGGGCATCGTCCGCATGGTTTCGGTCCCGTCTCGCGCCGCCGCAATGGCGTCGTCGACATCGTCTGGCGTCGCCTTGCTCACTTCGTCGATGACGGAGCCGTCGTACTTGTTTATAACCTCGATCGTCTCGTCGGTGTCGATCCAGTTCGATTCGATGTGTAGTGACATTGGTCTGTAGATCTCTAATTTCGTTCAGTAGCTTACCTGTATCGATATTCGGGCGGAGCATCTGCATTCGGTGCGATGTCAATTCGATTGGGTCGCCAGGGGTGCAGCCAAATCTCATCGTGGCCTCCACAGTATGGTTTCATACTAACGTATGACTGGAGAGTATCTCTGATAATAAATGCTGGCATTACTGTGTGTTCGTGTTAAACAGCTTCAGAGCGAATCAAGCCATGATCCTGAATATGTCTACCGGTTTGGCGTGTAGATTGCGTGGATGAGATTACGGTTTGTGATACACAATACAGATCGGAGTACCAGTATTTGATAATAACGAATACTACTTGGGGAGTCTCGAATAAAGATACGTTATAGTTACAGCGGTACGGCTGTAAATGAATAGAGAGCATCTAAACGAATCACAGGTATTACTGGTTGTCCGTCCCTTTTGCAAATATCAAATACTACTTGGGGAGTCTCGAATAAAGATACGTTATAGTTACAGCGGTACGGCTGTAAATAGATAGAGAGCATCTAAACGAATCACAGGTATTACTGGTTGTCCGTCCCTTTTGCAAATATCAAATAAGACCCCAAGCTATAATATACTTCAGACCGAAAACATAGTGTGACTAATAAAAACTCAAAACGAAAAATCAAATCTGCCGATCGGACAGTCGATATTCTCGAAGAGCTGTACAAAAACAAAAAGCCCCGATCTCTCTCCGAGCTAGCTGATGCTACGGGGCTTGCGACCAGTACTGTACACACGTATCTTTCAACGCTCAAAGAGCGCGGGTTTGTGAGGCAAAGTGGACAACGTTATCAACTTGGATATTCGTTTATTCCGATTGGGGAGTGCGTGAAACACCGGCACAAGCTCTACAGAGCTGGCAGAGATGTAATCAACGAACTATCAGAAGAAACTAAAGAGGATACTCATCTAGTTATAGAAGACCAGAATCAGATGTTGATTCTATATGAGGCATACGGGGAAAAAAAGACAGGGCTCAGAAACCACGAAAAGAAGCGAGAAGAGTACCTCGATCATCTTCACTGTACATCCAGTGGAAAGGCATTGTTAGCGTTCCTCCCTGAAAAACGAGTCCGGGAGATATTCGAAGAACGGGGACTCCCACAATCAACGTCGAGCACAATTACAGATCTCGAAGCACTACTCGACGAGCTTGCGGAGATACGCGAACAGGGATATGCCATAAATGATCAAGAAGAGATACAGGGTCTTCGAGCAGTTGGCGCTCCAATCAGAGATAAAAATGGAGACTCAGTTGGTGCAATTAGTGTGAGTGGACCAGCTCATCGGCTGAGCGGGGACCAACTCCGGGATCGACTACCGGAGCAAGTAATGAGCAGTGCAAATGCCATTGAGATCGAATATCGGAGCTTCGAGTGATATAGAGATCTACACTGCAAACCAGTTATATATCGTATGTGAGAAAGATTTAGCTCGTCACTGTACGAACTAGCGAAATCACGTTCCATCGGGGGCATTCGGTCACTCTCACAACACCTCAAATAGGTAGTCAGCCAATCACCGATTGAGCGTGTGGATCGCCTGCCCAAGCGCGTTCTCAGCGGCCTCCATGACTGCTTCTGAGAGAGTTGGATGGGCATGGATCGTCGTCGCGATGTCTTCGATAGAAAGTTCCTGCTCAACGGCAAGACCGACCTCTGCAACAAGTTCTGACGCCTCGGGTCCAACCATCCGACCGCCAAGAACCTGGCCCGACGATCCGTCGGCCACGAGTTCAACGAACCCTTCCGACTGACCAGTTGTGAGGGCTCGCCCACTGGATCTCAGCGGAAACTCACCGACGATGGGGTCGAAGCCAGCGTCAACAGCTTCCTCCTCCGTGAGTCCGACAGTCGCAATCTCGGGATCGGTGAACACGACGGCCGGAATGGCTTCCGGATCGAACACCGTATCCTCGCCAGCGATGGTTTCGGCGGCCACGATTCCCTCGGCCATGGCTTTGTGTGCGAGCATGGGTTCGCCCGCGACATCGCCGATGGCAAAAACATGCTCTATCTCGGTCCGGCGGTGCTCGTCGACCGGCAGGAACCCGTTTTCGTCGGGTTCCAGGTTGACGGCCTCGAGATCGAGTGTGTCCGTGACCGGTGTACGTCCCACAGCAACAAGCACGCGGTTCGTCGAGTAGGTCGACCGCTCGCCATCTGCGTCCTCCGTGGCAACCTGAATTTCCCGCTTCGTCGGCCACCACTCATCGGCAGCCTCACCGAAGTGAAACGAGACACCTCGATTTTCTAGGGAGCTTTTGACTGGTTCGGTTAGGTCGTTCGGGTACGCTGGCATCGCCTCGCCGAGCATCTCGACGATCTCCACATCCGTACCGAGATCAGCGAAGACACCAGCCAGTTCGAGTCCGATGTAACCCGCCCCACAGATGACGATCGATTCGGGGATCGACTGGATCTCCAGGGCGTCTCGCGAACTCAAAACAGGAAAGTCGGCGAAGTCGAATCCGGGGATCTGGATCGGCCGCGAGCCCGTAGCGACGATGCAACGACTGAACGTGATCGACGTGTCCTCTTCGGTAGGTCGTTCGATCTCCGCGCTGTGCTCGTCGTTGAACCGCGCAGTGCCGTCGACGAGTGTAACGCCGTTGGCCTGGCAAAGTTGTTCAACCCCACCGGTAAGCTGGTCAACGACGCCGTCTTTCCACTGGACCATCTGCTCGATGTCGACCGTCGGGTCAGCGTGGACTCCCATTTCTGCGGCGTCGCCAGCGTCACGTACCCTGCCAGTCGCGGTAATAAGCGCCTTCGATGGGATACAGCCGTAGTTCAAGCAGGTACCTCCATATGCATCACGTTCGACCAGCGTAACATCGAGGTCGTGTTGTGCAGCACGGATGGCTGCGACGTAGCCACCGGGGCCGCCACCAATTACCAGTACATCAGTCTCTGCGGGGGGAGTACTTCCACTCATTGTACGTATTCGTCTCGGAGTTCACATCCATCATCAATAAGCATTTCCTATTGCCAAGTCGATAGCTATGCTTCCGACTCAGCGACAGTATACGAACAAAAGTGGACCGTCCAAGTTACTTGTTGGTCACGCTCAACATCGTCGTTGACGATCTGATTGACGTAGTAGGCGCGTTCGGCCATCTCGATTACCTGTTCAACATTTTTTTAAACAATCCAAATGACTTCTATATCGATGTCGAGTCGTTCGATCCGACCCTCCGACGGTTCTGCTTACGACGTGACGGTCACATCATCGAGGTCGACGCCGCCGGCAGTACCGGGGATCATCGCGTCATGCCACGATCCATCTCCGCGCGCTGGTTCGCGACGTGGTACGGCGTCGCGATGGCGTCGGGGATTGCGGTCGCGTCGACGGGTCGATCCCCTCAGGGATCGGCAGGACGTTTCCGGCGGGGAGGTAGGCGTACTTCGCAAACCCGCCGTCAGTATGCGGGCATATCCATCCGGCGTGATTCTCGCAGATCAAACCGAACGACTGTCGACACGACTTGCAGTGTCCACAGGTCAGATGGAACTACACCGTGACGTACTCGCCAGGTGAAAGATGGGTGACGCCCGCACCGGTTGCAGCGATTCTCCCGACGATCTCGTGACCCGATATCCGTGGCAGATCGTCGGGGTCGTCATTCATGTTCCCCGCCATGACGTTGGCGACGGTACGGCCGACACCAGTTGCCTCCACGTCGATCAGGACCTCATCGGGAGCAGGATCTGGAACCGTTGCTTCCGCTACCTGCAGGTCGCCTCCCCACTCGTCCATCCGCAGGCACTGCATTCGTTCGGGGATCGAGTCGTGATCGGCTTCCGAGGACGATCCGGATGAGGGATCGGACTGCTGGTCTGTCATCTGTGGTTAGAAGTTCAGGACGACTTTGATAGCCCCGTCTTTCCGGTGATCAAAAGTATCGAACGCCTCCTCGAACTCCTCGAAGTCGAACTGGTGGGTGATGAGCGCTTCCACGTCAGTCTGTCTGTTCTCGACCATTCGCGCGCTGGGTTCGGCCTTGTTCGCGTGGGCGCGAGCGCCACGGAAATCGATCTCCTGTTTGACGATCTCACCGACTTGGATGGCCTGGAAGTCGTCTTTCGGAATACCGTCAAGGCTGACAGTTCCACCTTTACGGGTCATATCGACCGACTGGCGGAACGTCGTCTCGTTGCCGGCTGCTTCGAGAGTCACGTCGACACCGACGTTGTTCCGCGTGAGTTCGCGGACCTGCTCGACGACATTGTCGTCCTTGTAGGAGATCGTGTGATCCGCACCCAGCTTCTCTGCGAGCTTGTTCCGGGCAGGGCTCCCGATACCGATTACTTGTCCCGCACCCATCGCCTTGGCATGCTGGAGACAGAGTAGCCCGACCGTCCCCGTGCCGATCACTGCGACGTCGTCTCCCGGCTGGATGTTTCCCCGGACGGAACACTGCAACGCGATGGCGTTTACATCGAGCAGCGAAGCTTCCTCCCAGGAGGTGTTCTCGCCGAACTCGTAGAGCGCATCTGCGGGCACGGAGATATACTCGGCGAACGCGCCGTCCATTGTGTGGCCAATCTGCCGATGGCCCGTCGAGAAGTCGCCGTAGTTGTCACACAAGTTGTACCGTCCACGTCGGCACATCTCACAGAAGCCACACCCAGAGTGCGTTTCACCAAACACCTCGTCGCCCGGCTCGAATCGGCCGACATCTTCGCCGACCTCGACCACAGTGCCTGACCACTCGTGGCCTGGGGTAAACGGATACTCCGGCGGCCACCCATCAACGTGACCATCAAAGATCTTCGGATCCGTCCCGCAGATAGATGCGGCCTTCACCTTGCAGATGACGTTTTCAACGTCATCAATCTCCGGGCTATCGATCGTCTCCATCGACCAGTTGTCCGGTCCGTGCAGAACAATAGCCTTCATACTATCCGGTACGGATTCTTCTGCTTCTACAGCCATACACCCAGATCTTCACGTCGCGATTATAACTGTTTCGGGGCTGGAAGCCGATTGACCCGGTAGAGTAGTTGAATCCGTCACGCATGGCGGTCGATAGAACCGTACGAAATAATTGACCAGTCAAAAACACTGACAGACATATATATTACCTAGCAGTATCAAACAGTAGATCATGGGATACACAGTCCGCATGCCACAGCTAGGGATGACGATGGAAGAAGGTGTAGTCGTTGAATGGTCGGTCGACGAGGGTGAGCAGTTCTCAGAGGGCGACGTGATTGCGGTGATCGAGTCCGAGAAGACGACGAACGATGTAGAAGCGCGTGAAGACGGCGTGATCGTCGAGCAATTCGTCGAACTGAAAGAAGCTGTCGAACCTGGTGATCCAATCGCCTATGTCGGCGAGGAGGGAGAAGCAGTCCCGGACGAGATCCGTGCAGAGGTGAGCGGGGACAGTTCGGTGGCTGACGAAACAAATGAAGCTGGCGAGGTGCAGGAGGAGTCTGCAGAAGCTTTGGACGGTGGTGGCAGCGCAGTATCTGTCGCCGAAGAGAACGTCTCACCGCGTGCTCGGTCCTATGCGGCCGAGCAGGATCTGGACGATGAGCCACTCGCCGACCTCGACGGGACTGGTCCCGACGGAGCCGTCATCGAGCAGGATGTCGTTGAGGCGGTCGGAGCGGGCGCCTTCGAGGAGGGGACACAAGCGCCCGCCGGCGGAGCCGCCATTCCCTCGACGGATGTTGACGGCCGCGGGATCTATGAGGAACGTGAGGGAACACAGATCCGCCAGTCAGTCGCGCACCAGATGACCATCTCCGCCGACCAGGCTCCGCAGGTGACGTTGAACCGGAACGTCCCGGTCGAATCGCTCCTCGATCTGAAAGAGCGCCTTGCGGAGGATCGGAACCTTGATTTTTCGATATCAGACTTCCTGATCAAGGCCGTCACAAACGCCCTGGAGGAGCATCCTGAGTTCAACGCAGTGTACGAGGACGGGGTTCACAAGCTGGCTGCAAACATCAACGTCGCCGTTGCAGTCGATCTCGACGGAGGGCTCGTCACGCCGGTATTACACGGCATCAGCGATCTCTCGCTTGCGGAGATCAACGCCGCTCGAACGACTCTTGTCGAACGAACGCAGGCACGAGAGTACACCGGTGACGACCTCGCGGACGGCACGTTTACGATCACAAACCTCGGTCATTTTGGCGTCGAGTCGTTCGATCCATTGTTGAACGTGCCAGAAGTCGGTATCCTCGGCGTCAACGCGATCACTCACGAGGCGACAGCGGATGGCGGCACCGAGCGGTGTATCGGGCTCTCTCTAACGTTCGACCACCGGCCGAACGACGGTGCGGACGCCGCGCGATTCCTCGACACGCTGACGACGGAACTCGAACATCCGCTCGGACTGCTGACCCTTGGTCGCGGCGGGCGAGACACCGAGCAGTCGGAAGACGGTGGGACGTTCCGCGAAGTCGATGGCGAAGTTGAGGGGCCCCGTCAGGCGAGAGTAACCTCCGAAGGAGGCATGCGTGCGACGGTCCAGTCCCGACGCTTCGAGTGGGATGTCGACGAACCTGAGGAGAGCGGGGGCGACGATACGGCCCCCAATCCAGTCGAGCAGTTCCTCGGGAGCCTCTCGTCCTGTTTCACCCTCTTTATAAACCGAATCGCAGAGCGCAGGGACGTCGAAATCGACGAGGTCGAGGTGACCGCCAACGCGGGACCGGAACACGACGCGATCGAGCGAATCGATGTCGAGGTACGAGTGGTAACCGAGTCGGACGAGCAGATGGTAAACCGTGTCGTCCAGACAGCAGAGCGTGCATGCTATGTGAACCGCGTCATGAGCGAAGAGCTCGAACGATCGCTATCCGTCACTGTTGAACGGCCCTAAAACGCCGTTGAAACGTCATTTAACTTGATGTATTGCGGCTGAACGTTTTGTGTTCCGTGAGCAAGAGTATCGTGTATGTCCGAAACAGACGCCGATATCGCGTACAGTGTGCTATCCGACTCGCCACTCGACAACGAGGATGTGGAGATGGGCAGAGACGGAACGCGAGTCTACCACGATTCGGCGACTGGGATCGATGGACAGTCTACGTCGTCATCGAGACGCACGCAGCTGCAAACGTCGCCACGGATATTGACGCCATAAGCAGGGGTGGAACCGTCGTCGTACCCGATGAAGACGACAACCACACAGTCGAGAAGTCGCCTGCGGGGATGGCGAAATCCAAACAGATCGATCTTTTTTATTGTTCAATATGCGATTGACCGCTCCACATAACGAATTGCTCCGTTGAACGCCAGATAATATATTTACTACGATGAGAATTCCAGTATGTATATATAAGACAGCGATTGTCGCTACTCACAATGGATCGGCCATCAATCTCAGCAATGCAACCAGTGTTTGAATTGCCCAACCCGAAAACGGCAGACAACGTTGAATACAACCCGTCGTTCGGTCAGCTCCGGGAGTACTCGCAACATTTGGAAACGACTACAGAATATGGCTCGCCGTCCTACGTGAGTCGAGAACGGTCGCGGAACAACGAGCGAACCAAAAACGCCATCGATCACGAGTTCGACGATGTTGACTACGAACTCATTAGTGATGCCATGGCCACCCTCAATGACACAGAGCTCGTCTGTCTTGACCGACAGCTGGGACGCTCCCCCGAGCATTCCTATATCTGCCGGTACTACGTCCCAAAGGCGTACAGTCGTATCGCGCTGAGTTGGGCAAAACTCTTCGAACCAGTCGATGGGAGTCCTGATGTAGATTTCTGCACCATCCAACTCCCTGAGTGGGACGAAATTGCCATACGTGTCTTTCCAGAGAAGGGGTTCACCGCGGTTCTGGGCAGCGACTACACCGGCGAGGCCAAAAAGTCGTTCCTCAGGCTGTTCATGGATCGCGCGAAACGACAGGGCGGTCTCGGCCTCCACGCCGGGAGTAAACGCGTCGATCTAGAGACCGACGATGGACCCGAAACCGTCGGCCAGTTGTTCCTCGGCCTCTCGGGGACTGGCAAGTCCACGCTGACGGCCCACGGACTCTGGCTTGATGACCCCGAGGACGCGACGATGCTCCAGGACGACGTCTGTGCGCTGCTTCCTGACGGCACCATCGCTGGTAGTGAAGGACAGGGACTGTTCGTCAAAACCCACAGCCTCGACCCCGAGACCGAGCCAGCAATGTACGACGCAGTGACCGACGAAGCGGCAGTCCTCGAAAACGTCGACGTTGCCGACGATGGCACCGTGGACTTCGATAGCGACCGCTATACGACCAACGGGCGCGCGATCATCCAGCGCGAGCAACTCGACTCCGCTGGCGATGAGATTGACCTGCCCAACGTGAACCAAATCTTCTTTATCACCCGTAACCCCGCGATGCCGCCAGTCACAAAACTGACACCCGAAGAGGCGGCCGTCGCATTTATGCTCGGCGAATCCGTCCAGACGAGTGCCGGTGATCCAAGTGCCGCTGGGGAATCGATCCGTGTCGTCGGGACAAATCCCTTCATTATCGGCTCGAAGGGCCACGAGGGGAACCGATTCAGGGACCTCATCGAGGATCTCGATCTTGACTGTTTCGTATTAAATACGGGCTGTGTCGGGTCGGTGGATGTGGGCGTCGAGGAGACGATTACAATATTGCGAGCCATCGCTCGTGGATCAGTTAAGTGGGAGGCGGATGACGCTACCGGATTGAGGACTCCGAGCGAAGTACCAGGCATAGAAATCAGCAAGTTTGACGTGTCGACAGCCCTCCCAGATCATAAATCGAGGCTTCGCGAACTCCGGCGAGAGCGTGTGCAGTATCTCGCCCAGTTCGACGACCTCGACTCATCGATAAAGAACGCACAGTATTGAACTTGAAATACTCACATGTGTCTCGCTACAGACATTCCATCCGGTATACAAGCAACGACTGGACCGGGGTTCGCGTTTGCCAGTCTCGCCCATCTGGGACAATATAGTAGCCGTTAGAATTATTTACCCGTAGAGTGTTGCAACAGCCAGTAGACCACCTAGACGAAATCTCAGTCGAAGAGTTGCAAGATGCTCTCGACAACGTGGACGGAAAAACCGACACAACGGCTCTTAGCCGCAATAGCGTACAAAAACGGCGTTATACAGACTGAACTAGCCGAGTGGTACGGCGTGCAGCGCCGGACAATCTATAGCTGGCTCAAGCGACTCGATACTGAGGAGTCGCTTGAGCAGGCCGTTACTAATACTCATAGATCTATCAAGAATTGGAAGCTCTCGGGAAAAGAGGAAGAACAGTCCGAAGCAACGGTCCACGAATCTCCCGAGGAAGTTGGGCTCGACGCACCAGCGCGGACGCCGGTGCTCGTTCAGCAGGATCTTGACGAGACTTACGATGTCGAGTACTCAATCCCGAGTTGCCAGCGGTTGCTCAAAGAAGCGGGATTGAGCTACCGAAAACAACGCCTCACAGCCGCTGAATCCGATGCTGACGAGCAAGAAACATTCCGCGAGGAATTCAAAAAAGCGGCGGAAGCTGGACGCCACAGTAGTCTGTATCGATCAAACCAAGAAATCCGTACGAGCCGAGCCGCTTGTCGCGTGGTTTCCCCGCAGTACGCGGCCGTCTGTCGAATTATCCGGCCAACGCGACTGGACGTGTCTCTTGGGCGCGATCACCGAAGACGGTGATCGCTTTTTTAACCGATTCGAGGAGCACGTAACCGCCGAACGCTCCAAACATCTCATTTTTATATTATGTGAAGAGTTCGAAGATTATCTGCTCATCGTGTTAGATGGAGCACCGTATTTTCAGGCGTCGATCGTCACGTGCCACTATCAAACCTGGAAGTCCCACGGGATCTGGCCCAAGTCGACACCTCAGGACGAAGGTTTACACATCCAGTATGGGGGGCCGACCCCAGACGATCTCGAACAGGCCGCTTGCACCGAGTGTGGGGCGAACGTCTGGCGAACACGTCGTGGCCCTTACGTCGCTGAATATGACACCGGCGCCATCTGTGGGTACTGCAGTTACAAGTGCTACTTCACCCATCGCAATCGGAATACCCTCGAGGAGATCACCGGCGAGCAGAGCGTCTACATCCCGTCGGCGTAACGCAGCGTGCTGTTTTTCGAGCCCCGGGAGAGGCCGGAGGCTCGGTCATGAGTCTTCAATCAGAGGTGAGTTTCCGTGAGTCAACAACAAAGTACTGATAACGTCTCCATCGACGACATCCCGGTCGATATCGCCACCACGCATTCAGACACCGTCGAACCCGACGACGTCCCCGAGGAAATCGAGTCCATCACCCGTGGGCTTGCCAGCAAGCACCCGCCGACGAATCCGCTCGTTGTGCTGAAAGCGGCTCGCTGGTGGTACATTCACGGCAAAGGCGGTTCAGATCCCGCCTTCCGGTGGGCCATCGAGTGGGAGCGGCACCTCGCGACCGACACGCCCAGCGACGTCGAGCGCTTCGACGACTTCCTCGAGTACCTCGTCACGGTCGGCTTCGCTGACGAGAGACACGAACTCCGGTGACACAAGCCTACAATCGGAATTGCCGTATCGAGCGTGAGTCAATCACTCCGGCCGACATCGAGATCAAGAATCTGATTGGGAGCATCTGGAACCAACCACGCGGGCACGACCCGTGTGAGGATGACCATTCCCGTCAGTTCGACGAGCGTCTGAGTCACGACGACTGCCGGCGCGAGCGCGTAGCCCGACGGGAGCGCGAGCGCCAGTGGGAGGATAACGAGCGAATTTCGTGTGACGGACGTGAACACAAGCGCTCGACTCTCACCGGCATCCATTCCCAAGAGCCCAGCAACCAGTCGGCCGAGCAGTGGCATCACGACGAGGAACGCCACGTACACGGGAACAACCGACGCGATCTGCCCGATTGAGTCCTGCACGCGTGGCAGCTGGGAGGCGATGACGACGAACAGCGTCACCCCCATCATCGGCACCGGCAACCAGCCCATCGTGTCCTGCCACTGTGCGGCCCGACTGGAGCGCTCTGCCAGATGTTGGGTGGCCCACGCGAACGTCAGAGGGAGTACGATGATAACGACGAACGCTTCGATGAACGGCCCGGCTTCGATGAACTCGGCGACCTGCGGGCCCATAAATAGCCAGAGATACAGCGGGAGTAACAGGAGCTGAACGAGCATTAGCGCCGGCGTCGCCGCCGTAATCTGCTCGGAGTCCCCACCCGCGAGTTCGGTAAACGTAATGACGTAGTCGATACACGGCGTCAACAACACCATGAACGCCCCGACGAGGATAACTGGTTCCTGCGGGAGGAACCGCGTGATGCCGAATACGACGACCGGGACGACCACGAAGTTCATCCCGAGCGCCGCGGCCATGAACCGGCCGTTCCGGAACGCCCGCCGAATCCGGACGAACGGGATCTCGAGGAACGTCACGTACAACAGCACTGCCAACACGGGATTGATGAGCGGTTCCAGCACCGAACTCGCGCTCGGGATCCCAAGCCCGACCCCAATCGCGAGGAGGACGGCGACAGCGTAGATCGCGACTTGATTGTGCTGAATCCACTGTTTCGAGAGTGTAGTCATAGATGAGTGGAACGGAAACCAACAGCGACGGTGAGCAATTTAGGCCCCTTGTTTTGTAGAGATGGTGGTAGCAGGCTTGACCTCCTCCCACGACTGGAGATCGTGGGATTCCCACGGCATCGCGCCGCTCGGTTGGGAGTTTTACGGTTTGCAGACCGGTCGGCATGACGGGTCTACTGGCGAGACCAAGCCGCCATTACTCCTATCCCGGCATGGGATTCAGAGTTACCGTGTTTGCTCGGAATCCACTGCCAGCGGTCTGAAGGGGGTTCCTTCAGATGTAGCGTGGCCCGAATCCCGATATTATCCGTTTCCTCGGGCGGCAAGGCCGCCTCGGTCTAGTTATGCCTCCCTCTCACTCAAATATAAAACTCCGGGTAGCTGTCTCGTTGTCGGTTGATTCCCAGTCGTCGGCTTCACCCCACGACGGGAGTTCGTGGGCTTTCGCCTCGTACCGCTGTAACTACTCGAAACCTGAGTTCACCGCACCCACGGTGAAATACGACGCCAACACGATGACCCTGTTCGAGGACAACACCGTTTCACTCGCCACCACCGACAGTCGAGTTCGGTGTGAGTTGGTACTGCCCGACGACGACGAAGACGGCTACCAGTACCAATACCTTGACAGCGACGAGTGGGAAGTGATGGAATCGACGCTGACAGCACGTGACGGTGACTATTACTTGCATCTCGGCTTCCGTAAACCAAACCCTGGTGCCGACGAGTCCCCCGCCGAGGACAGGACAGTTCTCGGGGTTGACCTCGGCATTGAAAACCTCGCCGTCACCTCGACCGCTCACTTCGAGTCAGGCCAAGAACTCTTGCACGAACACCGCGAGTTCGTGCGCGTTCGCGGTGGCCTCCAAGAGACGGGTACCGAGTCCGCCTATCGCACGCTCGTCCAGCGTGGAAACCGCGAAGAACGGTACAACCGTGAACGGTACAACCGTGACTACTTGCACAGAGTGTCGAATCGGTTGCTCGCGGAGGCAGTCGCCTACGACTGCACGCACATCGCGTTTGAGGATTTGACGCATATCCGTGACTCGATGCCGAGCAAGCGCAAATTCCACCAATAGGCCACGCCCAACTCGTCAAATACGTCGAGTACAAGGCCGAAGCACTCAGCATCGAAGTCGTGTACGTTGACCCTGAGAACACGTCGAAGCGATGTTGCGAGTGCGGTCACACGAGCGATGGCAACCGCACGGAGCGCGACTTTTTCACGTGTGAGAAGTGCGGTGCGACGGCGAACGCAGATTATAACGCGGCGAAGAACGTGAGCTGGCGGTTTGTCCGTCGTGGGCTACATGACTCACGGCGGACGGGCGACAGTCAACTCGCCCTGAAGTCGGGGACTGTGAAGCCGAACCGAGGATTTGTCTCGTACTCTGCTACAGAGTCAGAGGCAGAGTCCACCGACAAGCCCCACCCTCAACGAGCGACCCCGTCAGGGTGAGCGAAGTAGGGTGGGGTAGTTGACCCGTTGGCTTCCGCGCTGGTACCGCTGTGAACGACCCCCCACTCCCTCCCCCCGTCATCGATGTGTAAAACCAGGAGAGGAGGGTGGGGGGAGGGGGTGTGAAACGACGCTCTGAACAGTATCAGCGGTTAAAACAGCTGAAGAGCTACTAGACGGTAGTATACAACACAATCTGAGGAGTAACTATAGTCTGACGAGGTTTTATATAGCAAGAGCTTGAACAGTATCCGCAATGGACCTAGTTACGAGTGAGTGAGGAGATCTTCTCTGAACGATCGAGTAGCTCAGTTGGTCGTTGCCTCGTCGATGGTTCGTCTCTTACCCGAGGTAATCCCCAGCAAGACGCCCTTGAATGCTCGTTCTCGACGAACGAGCCACACCACTCGGCTCGACCCCCACCCCCTGCTTTCTTGCTGTTTACACATCGATGACGGGGGGAGGGTGTCGACGATATCGGTCTTTCGCGGTGATATTGGCCGAGTTTACACTTCGATGACGGGGGGTGTGTGGGACGAGTAGTTCCCATCTCGTTCGTGTTTACACATCGATGACGGAGGGGGTGTTCCCACGACGTCGCCCGAATTTTTCGCGAAGGAACCCGTAGAAGATCCGGAGAAACGATCTACTGATCGCGAATCACTGCTCGTGAAAAGAATCACTATTCGTAAAGAATCACTGCTCGTGAAAGTCTCGTAGCTGTGTGTTGACGACTGTGCGGAGCAGTTCTTCCTGTTCAGCGATCGCCTCTAGCCGGGTATCGTCGACGATGCGGTTCATCATGCCTTCAGGATCGCCGGTGAACGTGAACTCCATGTACATGCCGCCGCCACGGCCGCGACTTTTGCGGGAGGTCGAGATCAGTCCATACGTCGAGAGCTCTTTGACGTACTTGACGTAGGTTTCACGGGTCATCTGGTCGGCATCGAGTTCGTCGGTGACCCACTGGTAAATCTTGAAGCCGACCGGACTCGGGACTGAGCTTCGTGACTGGTTCGAGTACGATGCAACGGCGGCAGTGGCGTACAGCGAGACTTTCTTTTGCATCGTCAGTCCCTCGACGAGTTTGAGAGAGCGGTCCTTGTCGATCTCTTCTTGTGACTCTCGGACGTGATCCTCGGTCACTTCGCCGTCGCCACGCTCGTCGGCGAGGTCGCCGGCGCCACGAAACAGGTCGATCGCCTTTCGAGCATCGCCGTGGCTCTGTGCGGCGAACGCAGCGACGAGTGGGATCACACCGTCCTCGAGGGCGTCCTCGCGAAAAGCGTCCCGGCGATTATCGAGAATTTCGCGCAGTTGTGTCGCATCGTAATCGGGAAAGTAGACGTCGCGAGGGTTAAACGAACTCTCGGCTCGGCCGTCGATATCCTGCATGAACTTCGGGTCGTTCGTCAGCGCTGCGACGGAGACGCGGCCCTTGATCTCGTTCGTGTTGCTGGCACGCGATAGCTGGTATAGTAGCTTCGAGTGGGCGGGTTCGTCGTTGGCGCGACGGCCCACCAGAAGGTCGATTTCGTCGAGAATAAAGATGACCGAGTCGTAATAGCCGTTGATGAGTTCGTACAGGCGGCGGTACTTCCGTTTCGTCGACACGCCGGTCTCGGGGACACCGACCGGGGCACCGACATCGGTCGCGACGGTCTGGACGAGTTCGTAGACGCCCTGATCGAGGGTGTTGATCGGCTGGAGGTTGATATCGACGACGCCGAAGCGTTCGCCCTTCGATTCGCAGAGGTCGATGATCTGTTGGGTGACTGCACCGATAATAAGCGATTTCCCGGTGCCGGCGGGTCCGTATAACAGCATATTCGGTGGTCGGTTCCCCTGCAGCGTCGGTTTCAGGAACGAGACCACGGATTCGAGTTGATCGTCCCGACCGACGATCCGCTCCTCGTCGATGATCGTGTCGGGTTCGACGAGGTCGCGATTGACGAAGACGGACTCCGCTCCCTCGTCGTCGAGCATCTCCCTGATCGATCGCTGGCTTCCTTCCTCAGTAGCCGTCTCCTCGGTCTCGGGATCGAGGTTCTCGCTGGCTGTCTCGTCGACCTCCTCCGGAATCCTCTCAGAAACTGGCTCAACATCGTCGTCCAGGTCCGAACGGATCTGTTCATCAGGGGGTGAGCGAGCGGTCCCATCCTGATCATTGCCGGCCATACAGGTTCTGTACGTTGGAGGGTTAAAAAGATTGACCTCCGTCGATGTTTATACGCTCGGTATACTCTGTTTACCCCCTGTATTCGGGGGTCCGACTCAAATCTGTTAGAACCGCCTCCGAAGTATATCCGGGGGGAGACCCCCCGTCATCGATGTGTAAATTGATGGAGATTCGACTCCTACAAACTCAAATATATCTCACGCGACACCTTCACTCGCCACTCCCCGTCGTCGAAGTGTATGCCGCACGTCATACACCCCGGCATCGAAGTGTAAATCACCGTCGCCCCCCGTCATCGATGTGAAAACAGGGGCTCTCCAGTTCGAGGTGTGCTACACCTTGGGAAATGCATATTGAACGGTTTCTCTGCTGACCTTGTCGACCATCTCCCCCACCAGGCGGACAGTATACATGTGCTACTGCGTCATTGCGTTCCACTCTCTGGGCAGTTCTGTCGTTGCGTTCCACTCCCGAAGGAGGTCAGTACCATCTCTCTCGGTCCGGGAGTAGTAACACTGTCTCTTACACGTCCAGCAGCATGGCCAATCGCCGTTCGACGACCGCTGGCGGCCACGACGACGTGATCGTGTCGCGTTCGACGCCGAAGGTCTCGATTGCCCGACGAACATGTGCGGTCTGTTTCCGGTGTTGCTCGAAGAGGTACGCGTAGGCGGCGACCTGCAGCTCGTAGCGACGGCGGGTGTCCGGCGTCAGATCGGTAAGCGCGATCTTTACGTCGGCGACGTATCGGTCGCCACTGGCTGTTTCTATAACGAAATCGGCCGTTCCGTGGAGTTCGACTTCGACGCCGTCGATGGTGACGAGTCCGTCTATCGGTGTCTCGACGGCAATGTCTGCCGCACACTGGAGGCGCTCCCACAGCACAGATCCGAGAAAGTCGTTGAGGATCTCCTGCTCGAAAAAGCCGAACAGTGCGTCGCGTTCGTCAGGACCGGCCCGCGGAGCCTCCTCATCGAACACATCGTCGAACAGTTGTCGGACCTCGCCGTCTGCCGATCGCAGTGTGTCTTCCGACAGTTCGCGTTCGACGACTCTGGTCAGTACCTCGTGCAAGCAGGTACCGACATCGTCCGGTCCCAGTCGATCGAACTGCAGGGGGATGTCCTCGGGGACGTCGTTCGTGTCCGTATGCAGCGCCCGTCCGAGGAGATGATCGAGCACGTATTCCTCCGGGGTCTCAGTGAGTGGATACATCGTGCTCGGGTTGACGAACCGGGGCACCCACGGAGCCAACGCATCTCGATTGGGTGCGTTGATGACGACGTCCTCGTTGGTTACAGAGGTCGTGTTCGACCACGTGGCAGCGAGTCTGACGTCGTTGACGCCTATATCGAACGCGTCGTCGTTCGATTCGGCCGCAGTATCGCGGGTGTACCCACTGCTCTGGTCGCCGGTGAACGCGAGTCCCTCCTGCATCGCGTCGAGCCAGCGGTCACGGGGACTGTACTCGTGTGGATCCGACCGGGGGAGTGGAACGACGAGGTGGTTGCGTGTGCGCGTGAGCGCGACGTACAGAAGACGCCAGCCTTCGGCGCGCTCGTTCACTGCTGTCCGGCGAAGCCGGTCGGGGCCGACGAGTGAGGGTACTGTTTTCGACCCGCCGAGATCGTCGGACCAGTGGGCTGTCGCCCAGCGTAGCCCGACGTCGCGGGCCCGTGTGTCGTCCGGATCGTACAGTCCGTTGCGGTACGGCGGCAGCGAGATGTCAGTGGGCGTGTCGGCATTCACTGACTGCGTTTCGGCATTCGTGGGCGGGGCGAGCCCTGCGATCCGTCCCTGAGTGATGAACCGCTGGGCGTGCGGGCCATGCTTCCAGAGATCGAAGCCGGGGTTCGCGATGACGATCACGTCGTCCTGATCTCCCTTCATGTCGTGGACCGTTCGGAACTCGACATCGTGGTCCGCCTCGGCGGTACTGGGCTGGTTCGGCCCGATATGGGCGTTCTCGCGGAACGGTTCGAGCAGTTCTGTGAGTTCGGCCGGGGTGAGGTACTCGTCTGCTTCCCACTCCTCGAGCGTCTCGACGAGCGCATCGAGATTTGCAACGCGCCGAGACGGTTCGACTTCGAACAGGTCGTGAGGGTCCGCCCGGAGGGCAAGGCGCTCGATGACGTCTTCGACGTACGCCGCGGCAGGCCGGGAGCGGAAACTGTCGCATCGCTCGCGGAGTGCGACAAACCCATCGAGTAGGTGGCGGTGGCCGTCAGTGAGCGCACACTCCGCGCGGACTGCGTCGATGTCCCACTCGTGGTCCTCGAACTCGTCCTCGAGACCGTCGAGACCGAGTGGCGATTCCATTACGAGCCCGCGTGTGCGATCCGGTGCCATTGGGGCAACGAGCCACTTACACACATCGAGCACGGCCCTGACGACGTTACACTCGAACAGCGACTCGCTGGCGTTGCGAACGCTGAGGCCTGCCTCGACGAACGTCTCCTCGTAGGTCTCCATCTTCGAGGACCACCGAAACAGCACGGTAATCCCCAGCGGCTCGCCGTCCTCGTCGGTGAACGTCCCGTCACCGAGCCCTTTCGAGAGCAGCGTCGCCAGAATACCTGCCTCGCCGATCCCGTCGATCGGATCCACCCAGGCGTAGGAGTCCGGCCTCGCGCTCATCGGATCGAACGCGGCGACGTGAACGTTCGTCTCGTCGGTCGGCTCCCGATCGGCGTCGAGCCCCGGATAGGTCACGTCCAGGTCGCCGATATCCCCGCGTGTCGGGTCAGTGAGGACTGGCTCGGCGATCTCGTTGATCGCACTGGCGACGTCGGGTAGACACCGGTAGGTCGTCGTCGCCGTCCGGTGCTCGTGGACGTCCCAGTCGTACCCGAGATACGTGCCGTCGGCGGTCGCCGTCTCGAACAGCGTCGGGTCCGCGTGCCGCCACAGATAGATGCTCTGGAGCAGGTCCCCAGCACAGAACACGCGCGTACTGGTTGAGAGGAGATGCGAGAGGGCGGCGTGCTGGATCGCCGAGACGTCCTGTGCCTCGTCGATGATCAGGCTCTGCACCCGTGTGTGGTAGCGCGCTCTGACCCGCTCGCGATGGGCGTCGTTCACGTCCTCGAATCGGTCGTCGAGGCGACCGTCGAAGTACGCGTCGACGAGATAGGCGACGTCAGTATGCGAGACGACGCCAGCATCGCGGAGGAGTCGGCGATACGTTCGCCGATACGCCGAAAACACGGTACAGAAGTCGTCGAGACGGGCTTCCCAGTCGTCGTGTAGACGTGCATCCGCATCGCGGATCCTCTCGCGCTCGGCCTCGCCGATGTCGTCGTATTCGCCTTCCTCGACAGACGTCCCGATGCAACGTTCGACCGCTGCGACGACGTCGTCGAACGATTCTGGCCGACCCTCCTCGTATACGTCTTCGAGGGTCCCGTCGAGTTCTGCGCGGAACTCGTCCGTCGAGAGGCGACGGTCCCGACAGTGAGAGACGGCGGCCGTCAGCATCTCGCGCACACTGTCTTTGTACTCGGCGTCGGGATACGCCGCTTCCAGCCTGTCGAGACGCTGTGCGGTGTCGGGCGCTTCGCGAACCCGCGTGTAACAGGTCGCGTGCAGTCGTTGCAACCGGGCCTCGTTACCGACGGTCGGCATCTCGTCGAAGCCGAGATCCACCGCAACCTCGCTCAGAACGTCCCGCAGAATGCTGTCGATCGTCCCGACGTGTGGTGCCTGACTGAGTCGCTGTACCAGGTGATCGAGTTCGGCGGTCGAGATCTGGCTTGCTGCCGGGACGAGGTCGTGTTCGACGAGTTCCCGGAGACGGCTGCGGATCTCCGGCACGATACTCGATGCCTCGTTCCGGTTGAACGAGACGACTGCGACGTGTTGCTCGGGCGTCGCGTCGCCGTCGACGTATCTGCGGAGGATATCCTCTGCAGCGATATGATGTGCAACGACGGACTTGCCCGACCCGGGGACGCAGTTGAGGGTGAACAGCCCCGACTCGTGCTCGAAGTACGCCTCCCGGATGGCCTGCTGGGCGTTCTGGAGACGGATCGGCTTATCGCTCATCGGCTGGCCTCCTCGCTATCGTGTCGACCCTCGTCCTCCCGCCCCTCCACAGTATCATACATCGCCTGCACCGCAGTCGGCAGTTGCGGATCGTCGCTGAGGAGTCGCCGGCGCTCGTCGTCCGACACGACCTCGGGGCTGAGATAATCCAGCAGCGGGGATGGACGCCGTTCCTCACCGGCACTCGTCTCGGTGTGCCGTGTCAGTATCAGTCCGGCTCCGGCAGCCCGTACCGTGTCGTCGAACTGATCGCGATCACGGCCGTCGGTCCATGCCGCCCGCGGCGCAAGCGTCCCTGCTTGACCTTCCCCACGAAGTATCGCTTCCTGGAGTTCCGGCGGTACGACGCTCTCGGTCTGCTGGGGCCACTCGCCATCGACCAGTCCGACGCCGATCACGTAGGGAATGTCCAGCAACCAGACGTCGTTCGCTTCGAGGACGTCCACGGCGCGTGCGTTCGAGTGTTCTCGCCGCCCCGGGCGCTGAGTGACCATCAGCCGCGCCAGTTCCGCAACGGCACTCCAGGACCGCTCGATGGTCCCCTCCTCGAGTCGATCCGCGTATTTGTGGCCCAGATGCCTGACGAGCGTCTTCACGCGAACCACTGCCCGGGCGTCCTGTTCGGTCTCTGCGAGGGCCGGCGAATCGTTTGCCTTCGTCACGGGCAGGCCGCGTTGTTCGTACGTGTCGACCACAGCGTCGAGGACGTCAGTGACAGCCCCCGGTGTTGGTTCGGGACAGTCGTCGAGCCACTCCACGTAGCGCTCGAACCGCTCGTCTATTGTCGGAACCGCCGCGAACTCATCACGCCACTCTGTGAGGGTTCGTGATCCATCGGGTAGAGCCTCGATGACCCCCCCGACCTCCTTCGGATCGAGCGACCACGGTTTCGTCGTCTTCGACGGCGGACTCCATCGGTGTTCGAGCGGTCGGCAGAGCGTCTCCGCGGTCAGTTCGTCTCCGCCGAGCGTCTCGCACACCGCCTCGACGAGTGCGTATGGGCGCGTCCGAGTGACCCGTAGCTGTGTCCAGAACACCGGCGTGAGGCCGTACTGGATCGCTGCCCGATACAGCGGTGCTTCGTAGCCGTCGAGATCGCGCGCGACGATGGCAATATCGCGCACAGGGACGCCCTGGCCCCTGAGCGCGGCGACGGTCGCCATCACGGCGCGAGCCTCTGCCCGGCGGGTCGTCGTCACCATCTCCGCGACGGGCACGTCGGCATCTTCGATTGGCTCCGCAAGTGCGAGATGGTCCGCCCGCGTCACGACTCGAACACCACCGAACCCGGTTGGGCCACGTCGAGCAACTCGGCCACGCGGCGCGAGAGAAACGACCCAGTGCCGCGTCGACAGTAGATATCGACGGGGACGGACGTCGAATCCAGGAGCGCGTGCAGAAGGTCGATATCGGCAATCGGGATACTACTGATTCCGGCAAGCGAGACACGCTCTACCGCCGGGTACGCCGCGTCCCAGACCTCCCCGTCCGACCTGAACAGTTCTCTCGTCGCACGCCGGACCGATTCGACTTCAGAGACCGCCTTCGGAGTGCGCTGTCGGAGTGCTCGCTCGATGTCGACCGCTACGTCGACGAGTTCGGTCGCGTCGGCGTCGATCGGGGCGACCAGTCCCTCGGCGACATCTTGGACGGCGTCGAGTCGCGTCGGGTGAAAGCCGGTCACGCTCTCGATTTCCGTCCGGATCTGCTCGACAGTCCGGGGGTCCGACGGGACAGCAGGCGGCGTGATTGACACATCCTCGTCTGCAAGCACCGCACGGATCATCGACAGCCGATCGATCCGGTCAAGCGCATTCGCCGACAGCGTTGCAGTGGTGAGTAGCCGCTCGCCGACCGCCGCCGGATCGGCAAACTCGACTCCCTGCTTCGGCGTCTGTGCCTCCCGGAGCCGGCGCTGCATGTTCCGCCGATGTAGCTCTACCGGCGTCAGAACCAACTCTGTCCGTGCTGGCGCATCATCAATTCGCCTCAGTATCGCTTCCTCCTCGCCCACGTGGAGCGTCAGGTTCTGGGGAAGTTGCCCCTGTCGTGTTTGTGCCATCGTTGTGTCACCGACCGCCGTCGAGGGAAGATCGTACGTTCGACACCGTAGCGTCTGCGTGTCTCTTCAGACTATCCTCTGCGCACTTGAACTGCTTGGTGACATTCTTGCCCGCCGTGGACGGCGGGATTCTGGCTGCTGTCGATGGTCGTTGCACTGGGGACATACCTCGTCTCTGCTCTCGTTGACACGGGAGAAATTGACATTTTTCGAACGCTCCTCTTCATTATCGGCTTCGAAATCTCTCTGGGACTCCTTGCAGAACTCCGAGAACGTTCTTCCTACTCCGCGGAACCCGAGAAACGTTGACCGACTGGGGATTAGTTGGTGTCCCTGGGGACAGATGTGTTGTGGCTATAAGCATTCGTGAGTATATCTCAATATGATCCAACGAGATTCAGCGATCAACGCACTCATCGGCGCAGTCGTAACGCTGGGGCTCTCGTTCACAGGTGTTTCGCCGCTGCTTGGCGGTGGCATCGCAGGGTATCTTCAGCAGGAATCCCCAAAACGCGGAGCCCAGATCGGCGCTCTCTCGGGAGGCGTTGCTCTACTTCCGTTGGTTCTCATGGTTCTTTTCGGCCTGATACTCGTCACTGCAGTCTCGTCGGGAGATGTCGGTGTACCTGGAGGCCCCGAGCTACTGATCATCTTTCTGCTGGTCGTCCCGACATTGTTGCTCTGGTTTGTCGGACTAAGCGCTGTTGGCGGCTACGTCGGGGCCTATCTACGCATGGATCCGCGTTCCTCGAGTCGGGATTCTGAGGAAGCCAGGGAGGTCTGAATCGGTGACTCTGTTGAAATCCTCGGCAAGTGATACATGCTGACTCGGTTGCAGTCGCCACAGAGGACCCCACATACCGACGTAGAGTACCGACCTACCTACATCGTATCAGAAACCGCGTGCGAGATACAGAGGATGAATTCAGTAAACCGATACCGTTTATTGAACACAGATCACAACATATATGCGAAAACAAGGGGATGCTGAAAAGGAAGTTCATGGGAAAGGCAAAAATAATCGAGAAAGTTATTTGAGGTTTACGGCCCAATGATTGTCCAGTGGCAAGTAGCAAATCAGTCGTACTCGCTGCTCTGGTTGCGAACGGAGCTATTGCTATCCTGAAGTTCGTCGGCTTTCTTCTCACTCAAAGCCCCGCGATGCTCTCGGAGACATATCATTCTATCTCTGACACCGGGAACCAAGTGTTCTTGCTGATCGGTATCCGCTACGGAAATAGGTCGGCCTCCCGTGCACATCCATTCGGATACGGGAAAGCCCAATTCTTTTACAGTTTCCTCGTCTCGGTGCTCCTGTTCGGAATCGCGGGGTGGGAGAGTGCGAAACACGGGTACAACGCTGTCCTGCATCACGAGTCGGCTGCACTAGCTGGGTCTGTGACACAGTTCGGTTTCTCTTTTCCCGGGATTTGGGTGAACTACACAGTACTCGCCGGTGGGATACTGTTTGAGGGGTGGGCCTTCAAGAAGGCATACGCGGGCATGCAAGCCGACATCGACGAGCACGGCTGGAGTGGGCTGGTGGAGGCGTTTCGGAAAACGTCGAATGTGACGACACTCACAGCCTTTACCGAGGACACTATCGCTTTGGTCGGGTTGGCATTGGCTCTGGTCGGCGTATTCCTCTCCGATTTCACCGGTAATCCAATATACGACGCGACGGCTGCCCTGCTCATCGGGATCATGTTGATGGGATTCGCCATCGCGCTGGCGTGGGAGAACAAGCGTCTGTTGTTAGGTGAAAGCCTCCCCAAGCCCGAAGAACAACGGCTTCGTGAGCTCGTCCGAGAGTCGGACGGTGTGACAGATCTCATTGATCTTCGGACTGTCTACTTCGGCCCTGATAACGTGCTTGTCACCGCAGACGTAGTCTTCGATTCGGGCCTTGGTACCGACGAAATCGACACCCGTATCAACGGTATTGAGGATGCTATTAACCACGCCTACCCGGATATCCAGAAGATCTATATCGAGACTGAAACCAAGACGAGATGATCGTAGTTAATCACTGCGCAGGCGTTTTCTGTTCCGCCTGCGTCTCCATCCCCAGTTGCTCCATTTCCCATTCGACGTACTCTCGCATGCCTTCTTTCATCGGTCGATGCCCGATATCCAGTTCCTGTCTGGCCTTCGAGTTGTCGAGAAGAACCTCGCCGCTACTGAAGAACTCAAGCAGTTTACTTTCGAATTCTTCGGGAAGTCGCGTAGCGGCCTCGGCAACACTGACGACGGGCCCAGCCACTCCAAATGCGTTCGTCAGCGCCTGAGCCGTTTTGCGTACCGATATACGATCTGTACCACCAGCGAGTTCATCGAGATGCTTGACAGCAGCAGGCATCGATTGCGCGTTGCCTTCCAGTTCGTTTTTGCCTCTGTACTATCCGCCCGGAGTGCTGTCACCTGTGCGATGAGTGCCCCTGCCCATCCCGAGAGGGCTAACGCCAACAGCGCGAGTGAACCTGGCCGCATACTACTGTTTCCGTCGGGACAGCATATATACAGTATCCTCCACTGACCCCTCCTCTCACTCTGGGGTAACTGGGCCCTTGTACTGGGAGCGAACATTCTCTCCATCGCGCCACTGCCAGTAGTAGTAGCGGTTGTCGTTGATCTCTTTGATCGTTACTGTCGCTCTCGATGGAACCCCTTCGGGTCTCTCTTCTGCCGGCTCATGAATGTCATCGTCGTCGCCGTCTTCGCCAATATGGGGTTCGCGACTACGATACTCCGCTAGTTCCTCAGCGTACTCGGCAATTTGCCGGAGCCTTTTGAGGGAGCTATCGTTGAGCGTGTCGACGACATCGTCGGGAAGGTCCGATGGCGGTGTCGGTTGATCCTCGGGCATTCGTGATCGCCTTCGTTAACCAACAAGAACACCAGCATGATAGTTTTGTTGGTTAATACAAACCCGGAGGACAGTCTCGTGTCACATACGGAGAACTCAGTGGTGGTACCACACAGACGTTGCTGCCCGTTCTCACCGAGATGGAGTTAGGGAGGCGAGTCTGGATAGTGATCTCTTTACCTTCTACCGGCGATCCTGCCCCCACATCGTCATTTCAGGAGGGCATACAGTTGACTCCGCGTTACTCATCCGCCACGTTTTTCAGGAGAGGTTTCGATCGAGACGTTCAACTTGAGCAGGCGGAGTCCCCGTCCTCAAGGAGCATTGCAGTCCGCACAAGCGGACAAGAAGCGCAGTAGGGTGGGGTAGTTGACATATGAAACGCGTGGCCAACTGGATATTTTAAATATATTTTTATACTCGGATCGTATTCGATAACTTATAATATCGTTCGCTGTCCTCCGCCTCGGTTCGAGTGAACGACGCTGCGTGATCACCAGCGACGATGAGCCACATAAACGAGTAAGAAGACGACGGCGAGAAGACCGGCCGGGACCGAATCGAGTGGGTCGTATAACGTGACGATCGTGGCGGTGACAGTCAGTGCGCCGGCAAGGACGGCGTAGCCGAGGTTCGGGTCTCCCGACTGCGTGTATGGACGGGCTTCGTTCTGACGACCAGTTCGTTCCGGTCCAACTGATCCAGCGTTCGATCGACGCGAGCAGGAATGCGTGCCAGTGCGGGTATCGACTGCTGGACATCGCCCCACGGCTCTTCGATGAGCGTCTCGAGTTCGCTCTCGATGAGTCTCTGTTCGATGAGGAACGACCAAACGGCCGCAAGAAAATCGAACTCCAGGTCGAGTTGGCGACGGACACCTTCGCCGACGGAGCTAACTCGGATCAACAACATCACGTTTGGCGGGAGACGAAACGGAAAGTCCCGAAGCTGTGTCGTCAACTCGGTGATGATCAGACGCCAGCTAACCACGCGCAACAGTCGTTGGGCTGAATTTTGGAATACAGTTATATCCTCTCGAATCGTATCTAGTATTGCACGAGAGTGACATAATTATGCAAAAAAATGTAGGCGGATACGACCGTATTGCCCGGTTCATCGTCGGACCTGTACTGATTGTCGTGGGGGCAGCAGCACTCGCCGGGTTTCTCACGCTAGCGGGTGGAACACTCGGACTAGTGCTCGCGGGGGTCGCAGTCTTGGTCGGGGCAGTCTTGACAATCACTGCTATGACCCGTAAGTGCCCCCTCAACTCTGCCATTGGCCTGAACACGTACAACGAACGTTCAGCGCAGCAATCGTCTACTGACGAGTCCGGGTCCAGTATCAAGTAACCCGGATTCGTATTATCCTTGTTGCCTACGGATGGCATGCAAAGGGCAATACAGCACACCGATTCGAGGTCCATCGCGAGCGAGTATATAGTTATCTGCTGTACTGTCGCATCTCAATTCAAATCACGGATGTTCGTCGACAAAATCGAGATAAATAAGTACAAAAATCCAAGATACTCGGCAGATATGGGCGAATTGCAAAATACTACGTTCGACGACCAGGATTGACACAGTGAACTCAGTGAAGTACCTCGGGGACAAGCCCCGAGGCTTCCCTGTTTAGGACCGCACTGCACCGGCAAGGGAATTCAATTCCCTCCGACCTTCCCCGTGAGGGGTCGGCTGGAAGTAACACCCGAACACACCGCGTGTCCGTGAAGGTCGGTCGCTCTACCACGACCCGATAACTCCCGTCGCACCGCCAGTGGCGGGTTTTGAGAAGAGTCACATTTCTAACCCGTTCAAACGACCAGCAAAGGAATTGAGGTCTTCAATTCCAGACTTTGAGGGTTGTTTCTGGTCGTTACGCAATATTAACTGATTAGACTAATGAACATTAGCAAAATCACTGACGGGCTTCATGCTTGGGGTCAAGTGATTCGAGACGCGGAGCGTCTCGTCATCTGCTCGCGGGCTTGCCCGCTCGCAGGTTCGTTGGACGGAGTCCAAAGCTCATCACGGAAATCGTAGATTTCCGTACGACCCCAAGGCACTCGCCTTTCTCCACCTGTAGAAATGGGCGGATCGAATCACGAATCGACCCACAAGAGCGGGGTATATCGTCCTGTGGTCTCTTTGGAGACTGGGAACGACCCGACTTTCTCCCACTCCTCCGATCGCTCCTGCAGGACGTTCCCCCGATGCGTTCCCACAACCGCAGAGCCGTCTACGGATGTGATCCCGGTAACGGTCTCAGTCGGATACCGGTGAGGCACCGGTTCTATCGTCTCCCCGTCGGACGTGACGAACAGTTCGGGATCCGCGTCACTGTCGTCCCACGTCGACGAGTTCTTCAGCGCACCTCCGGCATACACCGTGTCGTCGACGGAAAACACGGCCCGGAAGTATCGCTGATCGTAGTCGGTATCGAGCCTCGTCCAGGACTCCCCGGCATTCTCTGTGTAAAATAGGCCAAAGCCCGTCGCCGCGACGAACTCGTCCGGCCCGATAGCGTGAAGTTCGTGAATGTCGTCGTCCGCTCCATCGCATTTGTGCCACGAGTCGCCTCCGTCGTCGCTGACGTGGACCCCTCCGACCTCGATGCCGGTGATTATTCGATCCGGGGCTTCCGAGGGGACGAGAACGTCCCTGACCTGTGCCGTATTCTCGTGCCGGGGAAGTTGCCACTCGTTCGCTTCCGACCGATCACGGAAGGCCTCGATCTCTTCCCACTCCAGATCCTGATACGGCGGGTTTTGATCGGTCGTGTCGGTGACGAAGACGTGTGCTGGCCGGGTGCCCGCGAACAACGTCTGATCGCGGGAGCGACAACCTACCGAATACACCTGTTCCTGCGGGACATTCAGATCAGTCCATTCGTCCCCATCGGTCGAATGATACAGTCCGGTTTTCGTAGCAGCGAACACGCCTCGGTGGTCCGGGAACTCTCTGACCCGCAGAACCCGCCCCGTATCGTGAACCTTCCTCGCGGTAGTGGCGGTTGCTGATTCGAGACTATCTGTCCGATATATTCCATCGTCACTTCCTACGATGAGCATATCTCTATCTGGACTGGAGGGCAGTTAACTGTAATCGGAAACGAATTTTTGTAACTATATTGTTATTCAAGCTCTTGCTCTGGTAATAGCTTTTCATCCTTAGAGATCGTACCGAGATAGCATGACGTCGTTCCTTGTGCTGTAGGGGACCGGCGAGGGACAGACAGCGAAGGTCGCAGATCGGATCGAGACCGTGCTCACGAATCGCGGCCACGACGTGAGCATGGTCGACGTCGAAACGGCTCCGGATACGCTCCAGATCGAGGAGTTCGATGCCGTTCTCGTGGGCTCCTCGATCCACGTCGGAAAACACCATTCGGCTATTAGTGAGTTCGTTCGCACGAATCGAGGTGCTCTGAATTCTCTTCCGTCGGCGTTCTTCCAGCTATCGTTATCCTCGCCAGTCGACGACCCGGAGCGACGTGCCGAGGCGGCGCGATACGTCGACGAACTACTCGAGGAATCGGGCTGGCATCCCGACAAGACCGGCCTGTTCGGCGGTGCACTCCGGTACTCGAAGTACGGCTTTCTCAAACGCTTGCTGTTGAAACGGATCGCCAAAGACGCAACTGGCGATGTGGACACCTCACACGACTATGAGTATACAGACTGGGAAGAAGTCGCGGCGTTCGCGATTGATTTCGCCGTGTTTGTGAAAGGCCGACTCGCAGAGAGACCTCACTCGCCGTCGGACGGATCCTCGGAGTGACCCCGAACGACACTCTAGCATTCCGCTCACTCCGGACCTGATTCCGGTCGAGGGGGTGATCGACGAAACTGCGATTGCTACTGTCGTAGTCGTGCAGTTGGGTGTCCAGGCGTTTGTCGTCGCCGTGATCGTCGCGTACTACGGCCGAATAGCCTTGCACGCGGTGGAAGTCCCGGAGCGGCCGATGTCGGCGGAGAGAACGCCTGAGTAAAACGCAGTTGAGGAACTCTGACTTGCGGAGTCTCTATCGTAATTCTGAGCTGAGGATTTAATTGTATCTAAAGAATAACGGGTTGGGCAGCATCGGGAACTCTGTTCTATCCGGATTGAATGGCCTGGATTATTTGTCAAGATGTAGTGGTCGCTATCGCTGAAGGTGCCACCACTTCTCCCGTATTGATATTCAGTTTTGGATTCGGGCGATCAGTGCTGGCCCTTCCGCCGTTGGAGACGACAAAAAAGAGTGCTGAAGGAACCCACTATGGAACGGTCCTACGTCTGTTGCTAACGACGCATACCGAGCGGGTTCTTGCAGTTTTTGCAGAGAAAGAGGTCCTTGTTCTCGTAGAGGCTGAATCCGCCGTCCTCCTCTACCTCAAACTCTGGGACCTCGTGTTTGTGTGCCTTGTCGAGTTCCTCCATCGATTCAGCCTCGTCACCGCATTCCGGGCAAGTGATCGTGTCACCCATACACACGGATTATGCAGGGAAGCTATATAAAAATAGCCACGCAGTGTGGATCGGATACACACCGTGTGGCACGCCGAACCCGTGCGCGACTGCACCTCCAACGCCGTTGCGTTCCCGCGGTATGAATGGCTCAAATACCGTTGGTTACCTCGCCGCTAAGTAAATGGACTGGCCCGAGTATTAGCAGTTACTGGATGTGGACGATCTACTTACCGCTCCTTCCAACATTCTACAGTACTGACTATATCCTCTGTATTCAACACGGTGTCTGGTGGGAGGAAAGAGACTGATGAGTAAACACCAGAGCAGCCAGTTACTCCGTCTCGGCCTCGATCACCGGTTCTTCGCTTTCGTTAGTCTCGTTCGAATGCGCCGCCTGGTAGGCATTTTTATACTGCTGGATTTTCCGGTAGAGCAGGTAGCCAAAGCCCCCTACATACAGTGAAATATAGATGAAAAAAGCGGCAAGTTGGGGGAGGCCTGTCACGGCCTGGATCAGCCCGCTTCCGATTCCGACTGTCGTATTGTAGGTTGCGTGGATTACTGCGGCGATGATGAGCCCTTTTACGATGATTGGACCGCGGTTCTCAGGATTAAACTTCGCTAACCCGAGGTAGTAGCCCGCGAACGACGAGTAGACGACGTGCCCGGGCCCGGCTAATGCGCGGGTCGCAGTGATATCACCGCCGATACCGATCAGATCCAAGCCGAGAGACAGACCGCCGACTTCTCCGACTGCTCCACTGATGTAGATGGCATTTTCGATGGTAGCGAATCCGAGTCCGGCGACAGCGCCGTACACTGCGCCGTCGATAACTGCGGCGAACCGAGCGTCGTTATACGCATAGAGCCGTACTGCGAGCAGTTTCACTGTCTCTTCCACGGGTCCTACGATGAGGAAGAAAAACAGAACCATCCCGATACCACCGAGCATCGTGAAAAGCGGCTGAAACAAGCTATTGAGAACGGCAGCAAACCCTGCGGTGAGCACGCCAAGTATGAAGGTAGCCGCGAGCAGCGATAGCGGCTCACTGGTCGTTACATCGCTGTACCAGACGTACCCCGCCAATGCCAGCGCAGGAAAGGCAGAGAGGGCCGTTAGTACGCCGATTGAGGGCTCCCTCAGAATACTGAGGCCGCCGATGGCGAGGAAAATCAACAGTGCGAGCAGGATCAAGAGAATCTGGCCGGTACGAACCGCCAACCAGTAGACCGCGACCGAGGCGCTATCGAGGAGGGACCGCTGTTCCCACGATGAGATCCCGTAGAGATCTCGCTCGTCGTCCGCGGCCTCGACAGGATCCGTATTTTCTGAACTCATGGCTCTGTTGAAACCCTTAAAAACTGCTACAACTCGTGTACTGAATGCAGAGATAACGGTCTGCTGAGCAAGAGCCAGTCACAATGAGATACATTGTCCCGTCTAGTACCCTCTTCGCCCTTCGAAACACTGTCCACACTTGCTCGTGTTGTCTTGCTTGATACGGTCTGGGACCCCGATTATTCGTAATTTTTCCTGTCCAACGTGGTCGGCGTGTCCACATACAGTCTGGAACTCACCGAGTCCCAGTTCCTGTTTGTGAAGCGTCATCGTCGTTTCGTTCAGGATCAGGCTCCCCCCCGTGTTCTGGACGATTCCCATAGTATGTTATGGTGTGCCACACTAAAAATTCTACAGCATGGTGTACAATGATATTTGAACCGTAATGCTGAGCTGGCATTGATAGATACAGTTTCGAATAATTGATACGCGCCGTCTATTCGGCGTGCCCGCCGGACCCCATCGTCGATTGGGGGTTTCAACAAGGCCGACCTCATACTCAGCCATAGGTGGTGCTTCCGCAGAAAAGAAAGAGTCAGGCCCGGGAATCACTCCCCAGCTCTGTTCCCGCCAGGAGCACGGTAACTACCCCACGGGGGCTGATCTGGCAGGGCAGGTGACGGTGTCGGATTTCCGATCCGCGGCCGTAGTTAGGGCCAGGTCTCACTCGATACAGCAGCTCATCGTCGACGTATCACGCCGGAACGCCTGACAGGCCTGTTTGAATGCCTCGCTGAACGTCGGGAAGGGGTGGACAGTATCGATACTGTCGTCGACGGTCAGGCTGAACTTCACAGCGAGGGTGGCTTCCATGATCATGTCGGCGGCACGGGGGCCAACCATGTGGACGCCCACAATCTCATCGGTCTCGTGGTGTTTGACTACCTGAACGAGGCCGTCGGTGTTTTTGACCGTTTTTGCCCGGGGGACATCCGCCATCTGGACGGTTCGACACGCACAGGTACCGTGTTCGTCGGTGTAGTCGAGTTCGGTGATGCCGACCGAGGCCACTTCCGGACTGGTGAATACGACTTTGGGAACCACATCGTAGTCGATAGTAGCCCCCTTGTTGTCTTCTCGCGGGCCGCTCGAACGGCCCGTGGAGCGTTGTTTCACGCTGCCGAACGCGTTCCTGACAGCGTGGTTACCCTCCTTGGCGGCCACTGTCTCAAGTTCGGGTTCGCCGATGACGTCACCGGCCGCATACACGTCAGGGTTCGTCGTCTGGAAGTACTCGTTCACCCGGACGGTGCCGTCAGTGGCAGTCTCGATACCGGCCTCGTCGAAGCCGGCGTTTGTACTATTGGGCTGGACACCAGTCGCGACGAAGAGGCTCTCGGCTGCGAATTCGCGAGTATTGCTGTCGATCACGGTCTCGACGGAGACGCCGTCCTGTGCCGCTGTCCCGTTGACTTCCGGCGAGTGTACGCGCTGGAAGTCGTTACCGGTCACGACTTCGATACCTTGCTCCTCGAAGGACCGTTGCATCACCCGACCTAGCTGGCCCTCCATGCCCGAAAGAACGCTCTCGGAACGCTGGAGGATAGTCACATTGACAGAATGCTAGCAGAAGCCCACCCCTTCAGGGGTGGGTCAGAGCGGTAGGCCCCAGAGGAGAGTTCCACCCCGCTAAACGCCGGCCCCGTGATTCCCAGGCACTATTCATCATCTACAGGCCACCATACGACAGCACGCGCTCCGACCTCCATCCGCTCCAACACACCCCGCTCCTCCAACCTCTGCAGCCGTTCCAACACCGCTTTCCGGCCGATACTCACCTCGCCCGCAACCTGTTTCGCCGTCAACACCGGCTTCTCAGACCCTCGAAACACGTCTAGCAGATCCTCATCAGATACTTCCGTCTCGTACGTCCCACCCGAGCTACGCGAACGATCCTCGGTCATACCACTACGTATCCGTTCCTCACTCATAACCGTTGGTCTCGAAGGAAAACGCTTAACACCAACCACCACGAAGGAATTGGTGGATGCGACGAACCAATATGTTCGACGTACGGCCACTCTCCCACCGCGGGAAGCTCGCCTTCATCGAACTGTTGGACGCGTCCGCCGCCTGCTTCAACGAGCTCAACTACGACCGCCGCCAAGCCTACTTCTCCGCACGATACGACGCGGACGACCACCACACCGTCTCCGAACTCACAGACATCGTCTGCGACGCCGCCTCCCAAGAGGAGTACCGCAACAAGTACATCCAGCAACTCTCATCAAGCATTCCCCAGCAACTCGAGCGAAAGAACTGGCAGACGTGGATTGGCTTCTTCGAACTCCTCCGCAAATACCGCAATCCCGAAGACGATGAAGTCACCGACGAACCAAGCCCACCGGGCTACTGGAAGGAAGACGATACTCGCCAACTCCACACGGTCATCCGCAACGACACCTACTCGCTGGAACTTGGGGAACGGTCCCGACTCGAAATCCCGCTGGGCAAAGAGTTGAAAGAGAAGTACGGCTTCGGCTACCATGAGAAACTCCGACTCGAAGTCAGCGGCCGCCCACACTGGGACGGTCCGAACGGCTCCCTCGAACTCGTATACGACCGGACTGTCGAAACGTTCACCGCACGCCAATCCGTCGGACGCACCCACACTGATCCTGTCCGACGTGGTACTGAGACACCTGCACTGGCCACCACCGCAGGCGAGGACAACGGCGTGGTGGCAGCGGTGGACATCGGCGCAAACAACCTCGCCGCCGTCGTCACGAGTGAGGGAGACCACGTAGTCTTCCACGGCCGGCCCTGCTTCGAGCGGTTCCACGATCTCACAGTCGAGATTGCGGACGTACAGTCCAGACTCCCGGATGGCCAGTACTCCACCGAGCAAATCGAGCGGTTGTACCGCCGTCGGCGGGAGCAGCGCGACCACGCCCAAGACGCGCTCGTTCGCCACCTTGCCCGGTGGCTCGTCGAACGGAGCGTCACGGATCTGCACGTCGGCAAGCTCGACGACGTGCGTGAACAGCACTGGTCTGCGGTAGTGAACGAGAAAACAGACCTGTTCTGGGCGCACGGCCGGTTCCGCGATCGGCTCGAGGACGTGCTGGAAGACGAGTGTGGCATCACCGTTCACGAGGAAAGTGAAGCAGGCACGTCCAGCACGTGCCCGGCGTGTGGTGGTGAGAACGTTCACCGCTCCGGCGACGACTTACAGTGTCTGTCGTGTGATTTCGAGGGACACTCGGATCTTGTGGGGGCGGTGAACTTCCTCGTTGAGCAGGCGGAGTTGGAAGGTGGGTCGATGGCTCGACCCGCGGCCCGCGGGCAGAACAGCCCAAGGGACGCAATTGCGTGCCTCGAGTGGGACGATCATCGGTGGCAACACGGTGATCAGTCGACCAAAGAGGAACCCGCAGACCGGAGTACCACGCGAGAGGGTGGGAATCTTGCTTCCGGGGTATCAGGCAGGGCCTGAATCACCCGCGGAGGAATCCCACGGCTTCAGCCGTGGGAGGAAGTCAAGGGCGCACGGCAAGCACTAGAATCGCTCCGGCAGTTCCGAGATTCAGGTAGATCGTCGGCCGATCGAAGCCGACGGCCGCCTCCACAAGTACCCAGGCCAGCATCGCGACGGCAACGCCGACGGCTGTGAGCCACCCCCACCAGCGCTGCGTGTAGAGCGCGTAGCACACGACTGCCGGGACGACCCCGAACACGACGAACAGCATGATGCCCGGGACGAGGAAATCCCCAAACGGCGTCCCGTCGAGTGGGCCTGTTGAGAGACCGATTATCTCCCCGGAAGGCCTCATCAGTAAGGCTGTGCCGCCTATCAGTGCACGAACCGATAGCTGACCGAGAACCGCCAGGAGCAGCCACAGGATAGCCGGATGGTCGCGGATTCGCATTATCTGGTCTGTCTCTTTGCCGGTACTTGAAGAGTTCGCCCGTCGGTCTCATGGTTGGAACAATGCAGGGAGCGACGCGACCGGAGAGTATAATACAGCGACCGGAATGCGCCGCACCGCTCATGGCGGGAAAAATTTCCTTCCAATTGTTGGATGATATCGGACTTTCACTATGTGCCGACGGATCTCTGGCCCCCTGGATACGGACTGGTCGGGGGTGGTCCTCAGAACGTGATGATCTCGTAGTCATCGTCGACCAGCGAACGGACGCTGGGGTGACCGTCGTGGTCATCGAGCGTTACGACGCCGGAATCGGAAACGGCGTCCTCGACTCCGAACGCACCGGAACAGAACTCACAGGCGGCGGCGTCATCGCGGACGGTCTGATACAGGTCGTGATAGTCGCTGTCTTCGTCTTCGAGTTCGGGAACCCACTGTGTCCCTGCGCCGTCGAAGATCAGTTCGACGTCGTCGCCGTCGGTCTCGGCGAACTCCTTGGCCGTTTCGAGACCGTTCACGAGTCGACCGACGTTTTCGTGGCCTTCCGTCCCTGCAAGAATGATAACTGCTGCTTTCGTCATTACGTCTTCTCTTACTGGCCGTGCCCGTTTATGTTGGATGTAGTCGTGTGAGAGAGATCCGACTGCGAGAAAGGCTTATATACTATTTTCAGTCCATGTCAACAAGGATCAGTACCTATGTCCCCGACTCACGGCTCACCGGGACAGTCAATCGCCGATCAGTGTGAGTGGCCGCCGTTTCCGCGCTCGAACTGTCCCGAAAAGCCGCGCTGGACGACTTCGGACAGTGCCGGATGGATATGGACCGATTCACGGATGTCCTGGACGGTGCCGGATCCGGCTTTCATCGCCACGACGACCTCCTGAATGAGGTTGGACGCCTCCGGGCCGATGATGTGACAGCCCAGAATCTCCCCATCGAGATCGATGATCGCCTTCAGGAATCCATCGACCTTCATCGCGCTGCCACGGGCCGTCTTGTCGTATCGGTACGTCCGGGTAGCGTACTCGCGGCCCTCTTCCCTGAGTTCTCCTTCGCGTGCACCGACGCCGGCAACCTCCGGAGAGGCAAACACCGCAAACGGCATCGCCGTATAATCGACTGGTTCGAGATCGGATCCGAAGATGTTCCGGGTGACGGCCTGTGCCTCGTGGTTTGCGCTGTGTTTCAACAGATACTCTCCGACGATATCACCGAGCGCCCACACCCCGTCGGCTGTTGTCCGTAGATAGTCGTCAGTTTCGACGAACCCACGCTCGTCCGTTTCGACGCCCGCAGCATCGAGATCGAGGAGATCCGTGTTCGGTGTTCGTCCCGCAGCGACGAGTAGTTCGTCTCCGGTTACTGTGAGCGATTCCTCGCCGACGATGCCGGGATCCTCACCGTACTCGTAGGGGCGAGCCTCGACAGTTACCGATCCATCGGTCTCCGAAACCGCGGTGGCCGCGTGCCCGGTATGAACCGTGAAGCGCTCGTCGTAGCGTTCGGTAAACGCCTCTGCGACCTCCTGGTCGGCTTCCGGCAGCAGCGTCGGCCGGCGTCCGACTATCGTCACCTCGCTCCCGAACGTACCGAAAAAGTGGCCGAGTTCCGCCGCGATGTAACCCCCACCGATGATAACGAGGTGATCCGGTGGCGTTTCTAACTGAAGTGCGTCGGTGCTCGTCAGGTAGTCGACCTCCTTGATCCCCTCGACGTTCGGAATTCCGGGCCGGGTCCCGGCGGCGATAAGCACCGTGTCGGCCCGGATTCGACTGCCCTCGTCCGTGCCGCTGACGATTTCGACCGTTCGCTCGTCGACAAAACGGCCTTCCCCCTCGTACAGATGGTGTTGATCGGACGAACGCAACCCCTGTTGGATCGAGTCCGAATCGGTTTCGACGTCCTCGTTGACTTCGCGAACGATCTCCGAGAAGTCGATGTCGGAAATCTCGGCGTCGATATGAAACTCGTCGGCCCGTTCGATCGTTTCGACCATGTCCGCATGGTAGAGCAGCATCTTCGACGGGATGCATCCACGGTTGAGACACGTTCCCCCGAGTGGTCCTTTCTCGACGACTGCGACTGACTGGCCCTGATTCACGGCGACGCTTGCGACATCTAGTCCCGATCCGGAACCGATAACCAGGAAATCAACTTCGTTCATATGACTTTCCTGGGGGCGCCGTGATAATAATCATCCGTGGCTGTTCGATCTAACCAGATGACCACCGCAGGGAATTCATACTCTTTGGGATCGGGTTTGAAACTGAAGGAGGGGGAGCATGTGACATATTATCTCGGCTATTACTCGTTGCCAATCAACAATAATCATCGAGCGCAACTGCAATATGCTCACACAGTGAGGATGTGTGAGATCGCAATCTCACAGGCCGACCTGGGTAGCGTCGACAGAGTGTGTTCCCCGTGCACATACGCCATATATCTTTGTACCCGTCTGTTGAAGCGTTCACGGGGTACTCAGAGAACCGATGACGACATCATACGACGAATGGACGGCAGCACAGGAGCGCGCGCAAGTCACGGTCGACGATCACGAGATCGAGATGGCGTACCGGGACGAAGGATCCGGTGACCCTGTGGTATTCCTCCATGGGATCCCGACGAACTCGTACCTCTTTCGTGAGCAGTTCGACGTGGTCGCGGCGCAGCGTCGCGCGATTGCGCCGGATATGATCGGCTACGGTAACTCGGCGATGCACGACGGGTTCGATCGGTCGATCCGCGCTCAGGAGCAGGCGGTCCGCGGTCTCGTCGACGAGTTGGGGTTCGACACTATCGACTTCGTCGGTCACGATCTGGGCGGCGGTGTCGGCCTGCGCTACGCCGCCCGGACTCCCGACGCTATCGACCGACTGGTCCTGTCGAACTCCGTCGCCTACGATTCGTGGCCGATCGGGACTATCACGGACCTCGGCCTCCCCGAGACGGCACGGGAGACGAGCGTCGAGGGGCTACAGGAGATGCTCGACGGCCTGTTCCGCAACACGCTCCTCGGCGACGATCACGACGAGGCGTTCCTCGAGGGAATGACGACGCCATGGGCCACCGAGGAGGGTGTTGTCTCCGTCGTCCGAAACGCGAGCGCGACAAACACGAACCATACGACCGAAATCGACCCCCGCGACGTGACCGCTGACACGCTTTTGTTGTGGGGAACGGAAGACGAGTTTCAGCCGATCGAGTGGGCTGAACGCCTCGAAGACGATATCGAATCCTGCGAACTCGTCGGTCTCGAAGCCAACCACTGGGTTCCAGAGGATCGGACTGAAGCGTTCTCTGACCGTTTGACGGACTTCTTGTCGTAGGTGACGGCCCAGCGACTCGAACCGATCGCGTGCGGTTTTTTATCTATCGGGCCGGACCAGAGGGAGTATGGAGAAGGTTCGTATCGACGACGTCGACAACAGCGTCCAACCGGCGGCGGTGATGCGCCCGCTGACCGAGGCCCTGGATGCCACCGATATCGCGATCAACTACTACGAACTCGAACCGGGTGATAGCTTCGCGTTCGCATATCACAACCACGAGCTTCAGGAGGAACTGTTTTGTATCCAGTCGGGAACGGCAACGTTCGAGACCGAGAGCGGTCCGGTGACCGTTGCGGCCGGAGAAATCATCCGATTCGACCCCGGCGAGTTCCAGCGTGGCTGGAACCGTGGCGACGAACGCGTCCGCGCGCTCGCTCTCGGTGCACCGCTCGAATACGGTGAGCAGCGCACACTTCGTCACTGCCCGGACTGTGAGGCCGAAACAGACAACGGCCTGGAACGAACTGACGACGAGACGGCGGTCGTCGCCTACTGCAAAACATGTGGTGCAGAGACGGGGAGATGGTTCCGGGGGTCGATGGAGGGAGACGTCCCGTAGTATCGCCTGATTTCGGAATCTCGATTCCGTGAGGTCCGCCTACTGCCCGCCGTTCAATCTCGGCAGCGAGGCCGACCGTCTGTTGGCTACCGCTTCGCTCTGTCGGTCGGCCCAGACGCCGTTGAGATACAGACAAGCGCTCCAGTTGTGGCTACTCGTCAGGAAACGAGTCCCAGAACACGTCCGGCAGTTCCTGGTCGGGATTCTCTTCGAGATAGTTCTGCTTGGTCAGGTTTGCGTCCTCGATGAGCGAGGCGGCTTCCCCTGCCCAGACATAGAACCCGATCAGGGTCTCGCGTCGCATCCGCTCGAGATCGACCGAGTGATACACGTTGACGACACCGCCACCTTCACGGTTCAGTTCGGATTGCCGAAGGAGGCCCAGATCTACTAGTTTGTTGAGATATCGGGTGATCGTACTCCGATCGTAGCCCAGCGAGTCAGCCACCTCGTTCGCCGACACTGGCCCTTCACCGATGACACACAGGCAGATATCGAGGCCCGCCTTTGGAAGGTCGAACGCCTCCAAAAGCACCTGTCTTACGTCGGGCGGTTTGACACTCATCTCTACGTCCGTTACGCGCTCCATCGGTTCGTCGTGACAGGACATCGGCGGTTCGTCGCGACCGAGTGCGAGAACCACGTTGTCACAGTCGGGGCATTCGAATATATCGTATCGGCTGGATGCCGGATCGTACTGCACTTCGTCGACGTCCTCTCCCGATTGGCTCGTTTCGTTTTTAGACATTAGCAATCTATTCCCGTTAGTTGAATAAAAACGTGGCATCCCAATAAAATGGGCCCCCTCACTTCTCCGAGCACGGAGGTCCGGAGTCGACGATTATCGCCTCCTCGGTATCGAGTTCTAAGAACTCTTCACCGGTAATTGTCACTCTCACAGTGCCGTCCGGGTCGATTCGAGCCAGCTCACAGGCGTCCAAACCGGTTAAATGTATTTCGACTGCGCGTTTGTCCGTATCGAGCGCGGCTACTAGCGTTTCGATGGTCGTCGTTTCCTCTCGCTCAGCGTCTGTCATCCGGGCGAGGTGCTCCAGAGTGGTTCGTCTGTTCATGGGCATAGCACTGGGAAAGTTTAGCCCGGTACCAACGCCAGGGTGGCCGCGACTCTGCGCCACCAACTGTTCAGACAGCGGTCGATGTCGCCGACCGGTGAGAGCCGGACGCTGCCGTCCTCGATCCACGAGGTGACGTTTTCGTTATGGATCCAGAGGGCTTCGTGCCCTGACACTCGAATCGCGTTCGGAACCGCTTCGGTTTCTTCACTGAAATGTGTGCTCAACACAGCGCCTCCTCGTGTCCCGGCTACAGTCTGCAGACTCTGACCGCCCACAGATCGTGTCGAACCCGTCGTATCCTTCGACTCGGGTGAATTGGAAGATGAGGTCATTGAAGTCGCTTCTTTTAATTCCCCGCTTTATCCGTTATTAGGAGTGTTGCGAGCGTGTAAGGCCGTTACACTCCGTCTCTCGATTCGCCCCAGTGCCCAATCACGTCAGGAATGATGACCGATCAACAGGCCGAATCATTACCATCGGGAGTCAAATGTATCGGTGCAAGACCGAGGAGCTTCGCCGTGCGGTGAGCGAAACGCATCCTTGACGATCTAGTTCGTACCCATCACGACCGTCCCGAAAGAAGGTCTATATGGAGATCTAGAACAGTCGCCGCTCGACTGCCTGACGGAGTGGTCCCGGCTGGCTTGCGCCGTAAACGACTAAAGTGCCGTGTTCCGTCCTGCTCGTCACTGGCCTCGAACCCCGACCGAACAGTCGGTCCGTGAGAGCGCGCTGACTGCCGCTGACAACGAGGACGTCGGAGTCGGTGGCCGCAAGGTCGATCACGTCGTCGGTATCCGCCTCCACGACCTGGGTCTCGACCGGTGCCTTACAGAGCGCCGCCAGTTCAGAGAGATAATCCTCGGTAGTGTTTCGACGACTCTCGGGCGGGTCCGCGCTGACGGGGAAGTAGAAGGTGACCGTCGCACCGACGGCGGTGGCAAGCGTGTCTGCCAGGTCGACTTTCGCAGGGTCGAACGGTCCCTCGTCGGTGACGACGCCGATACGCTCGACCGTGTCGTGTTCGAGATTCGAGACCTCGATAACGTTACAGGGGGCGTGTTCTTCGATCCAGTCGGCGTCGCTGCCGAGCAACGTTTCGAACGCGGTCGAACGCTCGATCATCAGGGTATCAGCGTTGACATCTGCGGCATAGTTGACGATGGCATGTCGGGTGTCATGGCTGACGACTTCGCCGTATCGGATCGGTATTTCGGAGTCAGTTGCCCGGTCGGCCAGTCTGGCCTCGAACGCCTGGTCGGCTTCGGTGAGGGTCGAAGCCGACTGTGGGAGCGGCGTCTGGTCAGGGACTTCGTCGAACTGGGCGACCCGGACACCGCCCTCTCTGGTTCGCGCCAGGTCCACAGCGAGGTCGATCAGCGAGCGCTCGACGTCGGATGGCGTCTGTTCGGTGACCGCCACGAGGACCTCGTTGCCTTCGGCTTCGACTTCCGATTCGGTCTTCTCGACGACATCTCGCCCCACACTCCGGCGGAGAGCATCGGTCATCGCGCCCTCGCGGCCGACACCGCCCTGCCGGTAGACGAAGAAGTAGTACCACGCCATCGAACCAGCAATAATGACGATGGCACCGACCAGCGGGACGAACCCGATGTACCGCAGGAGGACGACCCCCCCGATGATCCCAACTAGCTGGGGAACGGGGTATAGCGGCGACTTGAAACTTGGGTCGTACGCTTCGATCGAGCCCTCGCGGAAGGCGATCAGTGCGACGTTGATCAGGATGAACACCAGTATCTGAAACGCGCTGGCGAGTTTGGCGATATCCTCGATCGGGACAAACGCGATGAGGACGAGCAACACCGTACCGGTGATCGTGATCGCGTTGACCGGCGTCGAGAATCGGTTGCTGACGTTCTCGAAGATATCGGGGGCTAGTCCATCGCGGCTCATTGCGAAGGGGTATCGCGAGGAGGAGAGAATACCTGCATTCGCGGTACTGATCAACGCGAGCAATGCGGCGAAGACGATGGCGATGACGCCAATCGCGGGTAACGCGTTGTCGGCTGCGACCTGCATCGGGGTCCCAGTGCTGGTAAGTGCGGCTTCCTCCGCGACTCCAACCATCACGGTTACGATGGCGATGTAGATCACGGTTGTGATGACGAGCGAGCCGAGAATTCCCAGCGGGAGGTTCCGATCGGGGTTCTCGACCTCCTCGGCGACGCTAGCGATCTTCGTGACGCCAGCGTAAGAGACGAACACGAACCCGGTCGCGCCGAGAATTCCCTCGATTCCGCTGTCGAAAAAGCCCTCGAAGCGGGCACTCTCGACGCTCGGCGCACCGGCGACGATGAACCAGACCATTACCGCAAGCATCACCGCGACGATCACCACCTGCATCCGTCCAGTCTGTTTTGCGCCGACGATATTCAGAATGATCAACAGGACTGCGACTGTGAGCGCGACAGGTGTCACTGGCAGATCAAACAACAACACCAGATACGGTGCGCCGCCGACCAGTGCCAGCGCCCCTTTGAACGTCAGCGAGAACCACGTCCCGACGCCGGCGATGGTTCCAAACAGGGGCCCCATCGCGCGCTCGATGTACAGGTATGTTCCTCCGGCCTCGGGCATCGCCGTCGCCATCTCGGACTTGCTCAGTGCTGCGGGTAACACCAGCACGCCAGCGAGGAAATACGCGAATACGACCGCCGGACCGGCCATCTTCATCGCCAGTCCCGGCAAAATGAAGATACCGCTACCGACCATCGCGCCGATGCTGATCGCCGTCACCGCCGGTAGGCCCAGGTCACGCTCTAGCTCTTTTCCCATCAGTATGCGGAGACTCTACCGCTTCGACTATTATCGATCGGTCCCAGAAAATCGACGGGAGTACCGAAGAGGAGTGACTCGTCCATATGTCCGACCTCTGGCTATCGCCCCGAATAAGCACTGTGATTCACTGTTGGCGGATACCGATCAGTTGTTTTGGATTGCGTCGATCACCATTGCAGCAGCGAGAATCGGTTCCTTGGGGACGTCGGTAGCGTCATCAATCGTAATCTCGTACCGGTCCCGGAACGATAACTGGCCGTTGATCGATCCGACGTGATCGCCGTTCGCGTCCGTGATTTCGTACTTGTGCGGGATCAGATAACCAAGTGGGAGAAAACCCCGCAACGCCGTTACTACTGCTCCACGAGAGTTGATTTCGGCGAGTTTGGCTCCCGTTTCGGCATCACGCACTGTCCACGTATCCTGGAACATCGAGAAGTCGTTTGAAAGAACAACGAGTTCCGCTCCGGTTTGGGCGTCTATCAGCAGGTAGTCGCCTGCAACATCGATGATGCCGGCGGCTTTCACCGAGAAGACGTCCTCCCCGTTCGCATTGACGAACGGGAACTCTTCTTTCATTTTGAACATCTTCTGTTTGCCACTAAGAACTGTGTTACCTACCGAATCAACTGCTTTGTACTTGTTTCGGATCAGGCTTTGTTCAACAGTGTACTGATCGTCGGCGAAATCAATACCGGAAATGTCGTATTTATTCGCGGGGGCCATACTCTTGTATATACTACGGCGGAGACTTGAAGATACTGGTGAGCCTGGACTCCCCGATGTGGTAGACGCCATTCGGAACACGGACACTCATCAAATTCGTTCCGGTGGATCGAAATGAGGATCCGTTTTTTGCGATGGTGTATCTGTTGACTCGTCGCCCCGGAGAATGGCCAGCACCGCTTCCAACCGGGAATATCTCTACTCCGGGGAATCCATCTCTCATTTTAATATTGACATAAATGAGAAAATTGCTGTCAAACTAGTAAACCACTATAGCTTCGCGGCGACGAGGTGAGATGGAGTGTATTATGCTAGTATTCGATATTTTGAGAGGCGGATGCGCGAACGCTTCTACAGAGGGATTACGAGGGGTTCTGCGATAGTACAGATCTATCTATTCGGATCGAGATGCCCGACCTATAACGGGTAATCAACGGCCCTGCTGAACCAAGAGTACATATAATTCAGGCGATTAATCAGATCACTGGTCCGGAATCATGAGTATGGTTATGTGGCTCTGTTGAAATCCTCTATCGATGATAAATTTTTACGGCGGTGCTGAATATAGAGCATGTATCCATCAAAGGAACCGTTCGTCATTGTTTGTTGAACATAAGTGGGAGAGCGATCGATATGAGTCAGAGAATAGATTAATGATCGTACAGCTTCCTCTACGGGAAGATGTTTTTATTCCTGGAGAAGGGGTAGATGAAGATGGAGATACCGAGGAGTTCTTTTCTCAGCTTCAAGATGCCTTTGATGATAATCTGAAGAGGTCGGTTTTGTATCCTTGGCAGGAAATCCCGGATTTGGAGGACGGTGATAATTCAGCGGGGGATACAGATGAGACAGGTGAAGCTGCTGAAGACGACCCAGAGAGCGATTCTGAGGGCCTTGTTGAAATCCTAAATCGGTGATCGTTCTCAGCGGCCGTGCTGAATAGGGCGGGCGTATCTTCTATTGGTGTCAGTTATTGTCTGCAGGTTCTGGGCTATTGTAGGTGGCTGGGTCGGGTGTCGGGATGCTGATCTCCTGGCCGTCGAGTTCGATCTGGTTGATGAAGGAGAACTCACCTCTATCATCGGGTGACTCCCCGGTGGTCCAGGCCTCGCCGGGGTCGTTTTCGGCCTCGGTTTTTGTCGACATGAAGTCGTAGTTGAACTCCTGATTCTCGGTTTCGTTCGGGAAACTATCGGGAATCGGATGGACGTCGAAGGGTTCCTCGGGGTCGCCGAGATCCTTGAGGATGGCCACCCACTGGTTCTGGTGCATCGTATCTCGGGCGATGAGGTACGCGAGCATGTCCTTCATCCCGGGGTCGTCCGTCATCTCGTAGAGGCGCGTCGCCAGAAGCCGTCCGCCCGACTCGGCCGTAATGTTGGCGTACATGTCGGAGGCGAGATTCCCTGTGGCGACGATATAGCTCCCGTTGAACGGAACGCCGCTCGAATCCATGGGCATGGCGTTCAGTCCAGAGGAGAGGAACTGCCGGGGCTGGAGACCAGCAAGGGCGGCGAAATCCTGGCTGTCCTCGACGTCTGCGAACGATTTTGGTGCTCCCTGGAGGTTCTTCCTGACCGCCGTAGCGAGCATCTCGATGTGACCGAGCTCCTCGGCAGCCGTATCACGGAGCGCCTCGCGGTACTGAGCGTACTCGTCTGGAACGGCCGCCGCCTGGAAAAAGTACTGCATGGCGACGCGCATCTCACCTTCGAGACCACCGATTGCTTGCTGGAGCATCTTCGCAAACAGGGGGTTCGGATCCTCGACTTCGACGGGGTATTGTAGCTCACTGTCTTGATAAAACATAACAGCGTAGGAAAGACGGACAGGATGGAATAGTCTTCTCCTTGTTACTGCAAGCCGAATAAGATTCCGCGCCTGTTGTTTTGTCCGCGATAAGGTGGAGCCGTAGCCGCCCAGTCGCATAATAGCGGCTACGATAATAGTGCCGGCACAGGCACGGATGATGACGCTTCAGAGTCCAGTTCCATCGATCCGATCTTCGGCCTGGCTGTGGCCGAGGGCAATCCCTGTGCCGGCGATGCCGAGGACTGTTTCGAGGAGTTCGAGCAAGAGATCCGTCCGAGTCACGAGGCGACACCGTTTGTTTGTGAGTCGGGAGCGCTTCGCCTGCGACTATTTTTCGCCGTCGATCTCGTCGAGTGCTTCGGTAGCGACGTCGCCTAGTTCGCCGGCTTCGATATGCGAGTAGCGCTCTCGAACCATCTCCTCGGAGTTGTCGAGATAGCGGGCTGCTACGGTGTAGCCGAAGGCGCGGACGAGCACCTCGCCCATCCCGCGTCGACCACCGTGTGGAGCGAGATAATCGTGTTTCGGATGGTCGATATCCATCTCTGTGGCTTCCGACAGTCGCTGGAGAATCGACCGTGCCCCGTCCGTCGTGATCGACGGCGGCCGAATGTCCTCTTCAAGCGCTAGCAGCAAGTCACGAGCGTGCTCGTCACGCCGTTCGTCGATCCCCTCCGCCCGCAGCCCTCGGTCGGCGAGTTCGTCCTTCACGAGCGTCGCGAGCGTCCGCTGGTCGAACGTCGGGAACACCGGCCACCGCTCGGTGGGTGGCGCCATAACCTTCCGATAGCTCCGGAGCGGCGAGAGTACGGGGTCGGGCAGGCTTGCGGCATCCCACTGCTGTTTCTTCCGGTAGACGTCCATACTCCCGTCGTCGAGCGATATCTCTTCCCATCGGACGCCTCGTCGACGCGGATCGTTCGGGTCCCGGAGCAGTTCGCCGACACGAACGGCCGTGTACGCGAGGACGAACACCAGCGCACGATCCCTGGCAGCTTTCAGGGCCGTGTATCGTGCTCGCTGTCTATCGACGGGGTCGGCATCCCCGGAGAGTGTCGTGTACGTCTCGATGGCGTCACGGGCCCGCTCGTCGACGTATCTGGTGAGCGCATGTCGCTGTTCCGAGGTCCATGCCTGTTGATCTCCCGGTTTCCGGCCGTCGTCGTCCGGCAGTGGCGCCATTGCACTTGCCCGCTGTGCGTAGTGTGCTTCGAGATAGCCCTCGTTGACACACCAGCCACACCAGGCAGAGATATAACGATAATAGGTTTGTACAGTGTTCTGTTTGAGCCCTCGGTCACTGGCGAGATGCCGGGCGTACCCGCGGAACACCCGTTCGTCGAGATCCTCGAAGGCTGGTCCTCGGTCGACGTCGTCAGGGACGATTCCGGTCCAGTCGTCACGACCGCGGTCGGCGGCGGCCCACTCGGCAAACCGTTGGAGCTCTCGTGCTGCGTTCCGCCGGTAGTTCCCCCCGTCGCCACCGCGGCCTTTCCCCTTGTCCTGGAGGTAGCGCTCGAAGCTGTCGACAAGTGGCGTCGAGAGTGCCCGATCAGGCATCGACTGACCCCCCGCGTTCCTGCGAGCCCAGTTTCGACGGCTCTGCTCCAGGAGAAGCCGCGCAGTGAGGTGATTGTCGCATTCGTGCGTCACCGAGGGCACGGGGGTACTTCAAAGTGGCCGTGATACATAGTGCGAGCGCATACCCGCGTCTTCAGGCCCGGGAGGAGGTCAAGACGATAACGCGAACGAGTGAAGTTGACCGCCGGTGTCCAGGGAACTACCTGTCGATGACGGCTTGGATGCCGAGCCAGTTGGCGATCATCCCGCTATCGTCGGGAACTGGGACAATAGTGAGGCGGTTCCTGAAGCGACTCCCGTCTCGGCGGTAGTTCCAGAGTTCGACGGTCACTTCGGTCCAAGTGTCGACGGCTTCGTGGAGCCGGTTGAGCGGTTCTCGTTCGGTGTCCGGACCTTGGAACAGTCGTGGGTTCTCACCGCGGAGTTCGTCAAGCGGGTAGCCGGTGAAGTCTCTGAGCGTTTCGTTCGAGTAAAGGATGGGGTTGTCACGATAGGCCGGTCCGGCAAGCGTGAGTCCTAGCGGGGCAGTGTCGAACCGCCGGATTCGGCTGAGTAGCTCCATGTCACGTGCATCGACACCCGCTGTAACCGATGATGGCGGGGGCTCACTTGTCGCCACGTCATCAAGATTGTACTTGTCAACTAGCGCCGCGCTGCGCGTCTCGAAATCGGTATCACAGTGCAGGCAGTCTACGAGCGCCCACCTCAACTCTGTCACTACCATATCTATCCGATCGCACAAAAAGACAGTACCGATACTCGTTCGCTTATTTGATTGGATTGCAAACCTGAAACTGCCTCCACCCGGGATTTCTCCGCGTTCACTCGGAGGATGTCAAGACCCGATCGGTGAGCCAGCATCCATCCAACTCGCCGGATCGATCCTTCGAGAGCCCGAAATCGTAGGTCACCGTCCGACCATCGGGCCCCGTAAGCGTGACCGACTGTGTGGCACTGTTACCGTTGCGTTCCATTTCGCCGGTCGTCGCCTCCACGTGATCGACCATCGGAGCGTACTGTGGCCCTTTCACAATCCGTATAAACCGGTCGAACGGACCTGTTGTTTGTCGGTTCGCTGGCGAGGCAAAGTTGTACGCAACGCCGATCCCCGCGTCTTCGAAGGGATCGTCGTTCGTTGCCAGGGCATCAAGCTGTATGTCGACAACCTCCGCCGGGTCCAGCGAAGGATCCGGCGTCGGAAGGCCCGCGATCGGGTAGGTCTGTGTCATACCTTGGGTTGGTCCTACGGTTATATCAACCATCTGTTGCCGGCACTATCTTTAATCAGCGAGAGAATCCCGCCGTTTACGACGGGCGAGGATGTCACCGGAACGACGTAGTTTGTATGAGTGATTCTGCGACGGCGTGAAAGATCCTTTCTCACGGACACGAAGATCTAGGAGTAGCATCCGGTACACGAGGCTGGCGTCGAACGCGTCGACGATACTGTCTAGACACTCTCACGCGGCTGTAGCCGTCGGCTCCGCCTCGATCTGTTTTGTCGTGTACCCACGGGAACAGCCGTGCTTCCCGTCAGAAATATCGACCACCACGTGGACGCCACGCCGTCCCGATGCAGGCCGAACCTCCGGCCTTTTTGTCCGTCAGGCGCTTACCAGCGAGTGATCGTTCTCACATGACGTTGGCAACCATGTCGCGGTACGACGAGGCCCGGGCCGAGCCGATTGGCGACAGAGCCGTCGTCGTCGGCGGGAGTATGGCCGGTCTCTGTGCAGCCCGTGGTCTCCGCGACGCCGTTGAAGAAGTGGTGATCCTCGAACGCGACGACCTCCCCCATGGGCCGGAAAGCCGCGGCGGAGCACCACAGATGAGCCACCCTCATGCGATGCTCGAAGCCGGACGGGCCACACTCGAGGACCTCTTGCCGGGGTTCAGCGACGGGGTGCTGGCCGCCGGCGGACTGGAACTGGACATGACCAGGGACATCGCGTGGTACGACCGTGGGGGCATCGTTGCCGAGGCAGCAACGCCCCTATCAGCGTTGTACGCCAGTCGACCGCTCTTCGAGCACGTCGTCCGCGAGCGGGTTCGCGACATACCGGGGATCCGGTTCCGAGAGGGATGTCACTTCATCGACTACCAACACGACCCAGCTTCGAACCGTGTCACGGGCGTCCGGTTCAGAGACGAGGAGGGCACGGAGACGGCACTCGACGCGACGCTCACCGTCGATGCGACGGGTCGGACGAGTCGGACGCCGGCGTGGCTCGAGCGACACGGCTATCCGTCCCCTGACGTCGACCGGGTCACGGTCGACGTTACTTACAGCACGGTTCGTATCACTCGGCCGCCGGACGCACAACGCGGCGTTCTCATCGCACCTGAGCCACACCGACCGCGCGGTGCGGCCATGCTCCCTGTCGAGGGGGATCGGTGGGAGGTCCTCCTCCAGGGACTGCATGGCGAGCGAGCGCCGATCGACCGCCAATCGTTCCTCGACTGGGCCGACACACTCCCGCTCGATGACATCGCGACGCAGTTGCGTGACCAAGAGTGGCTGTCGGAGGTCCAACGCTACCCGTTCCCCGCGAGTGTCCGCCGCCATTACGACGACCTTGCTCGGTTCCCTGACGGGCTGGTCGTCACGGGTGACGCCGTCGCCAGTTTCAATCCTGTCTACGGACAGGGCATGTCAGTTGCAGCTCTAGACGCGCTTGCGCTCCATCATGAACTCCCGAAAGGGATCGACGGACTCGGACCACGGATGTTCGAGCGAGTCGACGACATCGTCCACGAGGCCTGGCGGACGGCCGTCGGCAACGATTTTACCTTCGAACAGACGACGGGACCCAAACCGTTCGCGACGGACCTGCTCAACAGGTACGCAGGCCGGTTGGTCGCTAGAGCTCACAACGACGGCATGTTGACGGAGGCGTTCTTGCGGGTCTTTCGGCTGGAACGACCGGCGAGAAGTCTCCTGTACCCGCGGATCCTCTGGCGGGTGCTCTCTCCCCGACTCGGAATCGCGCGCAGGGAGACGCCGACCCTGTGAAACATCTGGGAAGGGGTCGGCGGCGGTCCACCCGGCAACCGTTCAAGCTCTCGTGCTGCGTTCCGCCGGTAGTTCCCTCCCGTCGCTACCGCGGCCTTCCCCCTTGTCCCGAAGGTAGCGCTCGAACGTATCGGTGATAGGTGTCCTTTGTGCTCGGTCTGTCGGTGTATTTCGATCCTTGCTAAGGCTCCCAGAGAAATAGGAAGATACCGATGCCGACTACGATGAAAAAGACGAAAATCCCCATAAAGTCAACGAATCCCGGTGGATTCTGCCCAATAATCCGTCGAGCGATCGGGCTAGCCCAGAACCGAAGTGACAACAGCAGCAGGACACCTAATATGATAAGAATAACACCTATCTTTGTGCTTTGTCCCGTTATTTTTGTGTGCCACGCCATTGCTGATATTTCATTAGGCTCATTACTTAAGTCCTGACCCCCTCCAACAGACTTATATTATATATATTGCTATATTCTAGCATGGCCTCTGAACTGTGGGGCAATATAACGCTCCTGTTCTCCCTCGTTACGGGAACAGTAGCTATGACGTTTTCTCTTCTCACGTGGAGCATCCTCCGCAAATCAGTTATTGGTCGTATTGTCGTGGCCCTCACGATTGTTATGGTATTATTTAGTGTCTATCATGGGATTGTATTTATGTCTTTTCAGAATCACCTGCTTGCACAAATACTCAAAAGTGCTACATTAACGGGTGTGTTAATATTTATCATGTACACGATTCTTTTCGAACGCAGAATTGCCCACGATACGTCAACTCGGGGTGAGTCATAATGCATCCTAGTGACTTGTTCCAGTTGTACAATCTTCTGGTGGGAATTCTATCCATGATTGGTTTCACGTATTTGCTTGTGCGCAACCGATCGATCGATTCCTACTTTCGATTTGTTCAGGTACTTTTCCTCGGTCTTTTCGTCTTCGCAATCGGCGGGCCTCTCTCGGATCTGGTGGCCCCAGCCTGGTCACACGTGGTCCACACACTGGCTGCTCTTTTCGTGATTTATGGACTCTACAATCCGATCCGAAACGACCTTCGGCGTGAAGCGTGGGCCAACCTAATCCTTGAAGACCCAAGCCAAGTTCGCCAACCCGCTGAGTGGATGACTCCGATGGACGACGACATTCTGGAGTTGTTTCACTCCTCCCATCTCGTGCTGACACCCAGTATTATCGCATACAACACCGGATACAGCCGTGAAGAAGTGAACCGACGTCTCCGAGAACTAACGGAGAACGGTCTTATGAAACGTGTAGAACGAGGGAAATATCGGATCACGACAATAGGAGAGAACTACCTTACCGGAAAGTATCCTGTTCAAGATGAAATTAACGGACGCAAGCGGGTTTCTCATTAACCAGTGAGGCCGTTTATGAAGGCAAATATTTGTCCTCACTAGTTATGAGATATGTGAACAATACTCACAATTTTTAGTATCGGCAGTACAATTAGATAGAAATGGCGTATCGTACAAGACGCGGGTACCTGAAAGGAATAGCGGGTCTATGGGGTATCACTTCTCTGGCTGGCTGTACCATGACCTCTGGGGCGCTCGATTCCTCGATGGCATCGGTGATGGATGTCGATGCGTTGTCCATGTTCAAAGGGGCCCCAGCCCACGGCGAATACCCGGCGGAGCCGACCCAGTTCGAGATGGAAATGCCGGAGGGCCACATGGAGATGGAGGCGGTCACAATCGGGATGACTGCCGCGACGGACGATTCGAACAACTACCACTTCATGCCACACGTCGCCTGGGTCGAACCCGGTCAGACGGTATTCTGGGAGCACTTCTCGCAAAAGGGAGTTTCGGAACGCCGCACCCACTCGATAACCGCATTCGGGAGCGCAGACCTGTTCATGCGGTTAATTCCGGAAGGTGAGGAGTACTTCGATTCAGGGTATCGTGCGGGTACGCACGGCATCGATCAGGGCGAATTAATCGACGAACGACACAATCGGGAGATGGCCGATCAGATCGGGCAGGAGGGAGGATTCTCCCACCAGTTCGAGGAAGAAGGTGTCTACTTCTACTACTGCCAGCCACACCACCAGTTCAAAATGGCAGGTGCGGTCGTGGTCGGAGAACTTTGGGGTGATGACGGTACTGAATCGGTATCGGGCTCGAGTGGGTGGAGTCCAGCAATGACCGCCGATACGGATCGAATCCCCGAGATGGACCCGCTGCACGGAGAGGCACTCCTCGAACAGGTCCACGAACTGCGGGAGATGGTCCACTCCGGCGGCGATATGGAAGACGGAGGGCACTAAAATGGCAGAACACGACGTCTCGGCCGAGGATGCACATACCGAGAACGACAGCAGTCACGACGATCACGGACCGACTGGCTGGCGCTACTGGCTCTATACGACAGACCACAAGGTAATCGGGATTATCTATCTCTGGCACGCTCTGTTTTTCTTCGCACTCGGGGGGCTCCTGGCGTTGATATTCCGAACGGACCTTGCGATGGGGGCGGACAGCGTCTTCCTGAACCCTGCCGGCTACAATTCGCTGATCAGCGTGCACGCTATCACGATGATCTTCTTCGTCATTCTCCCGCTTTCCGGGGCGTTTGCCAATTACTTCATTCCATTAATGGTCGGGTCCGACGAGATGGCCTACCCGCGAATGAACGCGCTCGGTGCGTGGGGAATCGGCGCGGGCGGCCTTCTCGTTTGGCTGCCGTTCGTAACAAACGCGCTCGGACTCACGGGGATTCCCACGAATGCAGGTTGGTTCCAATATCCACCCCTGAACTCGATGCTGAATACCGTCGGGACGGACCTCGCTATTCTCGGTGTCGCTGTGTTCGGCATCACTTCGACGGGAAGTGCCATCAACTTCCTCGTGACCGTGTTGAACGAGCGACGGAACGATATGGGCTGGTTTGATATTCCGATCTTCATCTGGGCTATCGGTGTGTTCACTTCGATTCTGGCCCTGTACTCGCTCCCATGGTTACTCAGCGCGTGGGGGATGACTTTCTTCGAACGCAACCTGGGGATGGTTTTCTTCACCGCGCGGGCTGGCGGTGACCCGCTGTTGTACCAATGGATCTTCTGGACGTTCGGTCATCCTGAAGTGTACGTTCTCGTGCTTCCCGGCATGGGAATCGCCGTCGAGGTCATCTCACGGTTCTCCGAACGGCCTATTTTCGGGTACAAGGCCATTCTGGGTTCGTTCATCGTGCTAACGGTGCTATCCATCGGTGTCTGGGCTCATCATATGTTCGCTAGTGGCATAGCGGCCAGCCGCTACGCGTTCATGGTGTTCTCGATGGGAATTGCTGTTGCCTTCGGCATCTACCTGTTCGCGACGATAGCGACGATGTGGCGCGGACGGATTCACCTGACGACGCCAATGCTGTTCTCCATCGGCGTCCTCGTCGGGTTAATATACTCCGGAATGGAGGGGATCATGCTCGGCCAACCGGTAATGGACCTCGAACTCCACAGCACCTACTTCGTCGTGGCTCACTTCCACTTCACGCTGTTCATGGTCGGCGTGTTCGGGCTCATCGCCGGCATCTACTACTGGTACCCGAAAATGACCGGCCGGATGTACAACAGCACGCTTGCGAAGTTCCACGCGGCGACGACGATTGGGGGTGTTCCGTTACTGTTCTTCGCGATCGGGATTCTTGGGGAGCAGGAAGTCCCGATGATGCGCCGCTATGCGACCTACACCTATGCACCGGGGCTCCAGGACCTCCATATCCTCGCTACTGCCTTGGCGTTCGTCGTCGCGATCGGTCAGGTAGCGTTCTTTGTCAACCTCCTCTGGAGTCTCCGTGCCGGCGATCGAGTCGAGCACCCCTGGGAGGAACTGTTCGGTGAACAAGGCATGTCGTCGCCGGAGTGGGATGGATTCCCCTACCGGCCTCCGACGCCGTCCGTCGTCACAGCTCATCGAGATGCGAGCGCAGACGGTGGCACGGCGGACGAGGACGTACAAACAGCCCCCGATGGAGGCAAAAGGGAGGAGGCAACTGCAAACAGTGATCGTAGCGAGGAAACCGGAGGTGAAGGTCAATGAGCGCCAACGACGGGGTTCCGGACGAAAGCGGAAGTGCCCGTGAGGCCGTCTTCTGGTCAGCCGTGATTCTCGTCGGGCTTGCTGCCTTCCTGTATGACTTCCTCCGTGTGATATTGAGTGACGTTCCCGCAGCACAGCCGATCGAGATCATCCACAGCTTCCAGCAGACGATGTTCCTGATCGCTATCCTTGGGGGTGGGTTTACAGTCGCGCTTATCGCCTACGCCATATTCACCTACGGTGCCGGTCGCCGAGCCCATGCGTTCTTGCCGGACATGCAGCGTGGGCGGTTCCTGCTTGCGGTGTTCGCCATCGGGATGGCGTTTCTGATGGTGACAACGATGTTCGTCGGTGCGTCGACGCTCGCTCAAACGGACGAAGCGTCCGCTGACGCGGCTGCGGCGCAACTCGACGTCGACCGACAACTCGACGTACGCGTCACGGCGAGTCAGTGGTTCTGGCAGTTCGATGTCGACGGCATGCCCGCTACGCAAGGTGAACGGGTCGTTATGCCGGCTGGGACGGTCATAAATATGGAAACTACGTCCGCCGACGTTATCCATAGCTTCGCGATTCAGGAACTCGGCGTAAAAAAAGACGCCTTGCCGGGGCAGGTCAACGATGCGTGGTTCTACGTCGAGACGGTAGACGGTGAGACAACCATCGAGGCCGGCGACGAACAGCTCTCTGCGGACACGTACACTGTTACATGTGCGGAGCTGTGTGGGAAAGGACACTCCAAAATGCTCGCGACAGTATACGTTGTCAGCCCGGAAGACTACGAGCACTGGGTCGAGGAGAACGATGGGGAGGTTCCGGAATCGTTCCATATCGAGGAGAACGGAGGTGAACACGCTGATGAAGACGAAGACGAGCACTAATGTGCGGGGGCTCGCCGTGAATCACGCGAAAGCACTGACTGCCGAGACAGACGACCGACTTGATAGAAGGAACACACAATGAGCGAGACAGAAGCGACTACTGGTGACGAACGGCCAGGTGAACCGGTTCGGCAGGGGACGGGTGCCGAAGGGTTCCCTCATGGCAGTAAATATCCCCTCTTCGTCGGAGTGGGGATGTTCTTTACTGCTCTTGGATTACTCTGGGTACCAGTCCTAATCGTGGGTCTCCCGGTTATGGTGTACGGGATCGCTGGCTGGACGTGGGAATACACGATAGAGGAGTTCGAGCAGGGCATCGTTCCGGAGCAGAAACGACAACGCCTCGGCGTCGAGACTGGGCTCCTCTCGATGTACATCGTAGTCATTGGCGAGATACTCGTCTTCCTCGCCCTGTTCGTCTCGTGGTTCTATCTTGGGGCCGAACAGGGCGGAAGCTTCCCGCCGATTGCCGACCTTCCGGCGCCGAGTCTCTCGTTGGGGGCCGCGATGACTATCGCTCTGGTTCTGGGGAGTCTGGCAATCCATCTCGGTCGTCGGAGCATCGAGAGCGACAACCGGAGCCGGTTCCTTACCGGGTTCTTCCTGACGTTCCTTCTCGGCGTCGTCTTCCTCGCGCTGGTGGGCCTCGAGTGGAGCTCTTTGCTGTCGGCCGGGCTCGACTGGACAAGTGGGCCTTATGGGGCCACGTACTACGCGCTGACGGGACTACACGCGCTACACGTGGGTGCCGGGCTTGTGATGGTCGGCATCGTGCTCGCGCGAGCGTGGATCCGTGACCACTTCAGCAGCAACCGGAACCTGATGCCGAAGACTACGGAGGTGTACTGGCACTTCCTTACGCTGGTGTCAGTGCTCGTCTTCGCGTTCGTATATCTACCAACCAATTAGATGGTCGACGCCAATTCCCCCCACGTTACTCCCGCTGAAACTCGTCTCACTATACTCGTCTGGGCGAGTACAATGGGTACGTACCTACTGCTGGCGATTGGGGGAGTCACCACCTTGCTCGATGGCGGTACAGCCTGTTCAGCGTGGCCGAGATGCGCCCCCGGAGTGATCGGCAACCTGAGTGATCCGGCCGTGATCGTGGCTATCGGGCACCGAATCGCCGCTCTGATGGTCGGCTTGCTACTCGCGGTGACGGCGATCCTCGCGTGGCGTTACCGGAAAGGTCGTGTTAGCGCAATCCTTTCGCTTGCAGTACTTCTTTATCCGGTTCAGGTTGGCGTCGGCGCGCTGGCCGTCACACGGGATACGGCCGCTCTGTCTGACGTTCACCTCGTCTTGGGTGTGGGCATCTTCGCGCTCACGATTCTCGCGCTCCTGGTACACCTGGAGAGCGCAAATACGAACCCAGCAGTCACGAGCGATTCGGCGACCGAAACCACCAGCCGAGAACCTTCATCAGCCCCAGTTGACGAACTCTCGGACCCCGATCAATCCACGAAATCGACTGGGATGTTCTCTCTCCTGCGGACTCAGGTATCCGCATACGTTGAGCTAATGAAGCCTCGTCTGATGTGGCTCCTTTGTCTCGTCGCCGTGGCAGCTATGACGTTGGCTGCTGGACCTGACCTGACGATGAAAACGGCCCTCACGACTGTTACTGGTGGTGTACTTGCTGTTGGTGCGAGCGGTACGTTCAATAACGTTCTCGAACGCGATGTCGACCAGGAGATGGGTCGGACCGCTGACCGACCACTCGCACAGGGACGAATCCCCGTTTCACGGGCCGTCACCTTTGGTTTTCTTTTGACTGGGCTGTCCGTCGGCGTGTTCGTTGTCTTCGTAAACGTTCTGTCAGCCCTGTTGGCTCTGCTCGCAATCGTGTTTTATAGCATCGTGTACACGCTCGTACTCAAGCCCCATACCCGACAGAATATCGTTCTCGGTGGGGTCGTCGGCGCGTTTCCCGCGTTGATCGGCTGGGCCGCCGTCGAGAACACGGTCGGTATGCCTGCCCTCCTCCTCGGAGGCGTGATTTTTCTGTGGACGCCCGCCCACTTCTACAACCTCGCGCTCGCTTACAAGGACGACTACGCACGGGCCGGCTTTCCGATGCTTCCAGTGGTACGCGGTGAGGAAACCACTCGACGACATATTCTGCTCTATCTCGGGGCGACGTTGCTCAGTTCGGTCGTACTCGGGATCACGACCCGTCTCGACTGGCTGTACGCCATGACGATTGTTTTGGTCGGCAGCGTGTTCCTCTGGACGGTTTTGCGACTGTTTCGCGAGCAAACCGAACAGGCAGCATTCCGGACGTTCCACGCGTCGAACGCGTATCTTGGATGTTTACTACTCGCGATATTTACTGACGCACTCCTCGTATGAACCTGCACACGTATGACCGTCTGTGGTCTACCGAGGGGCGGACGATTCGGGTCTGGATAGCTTTGGTTCTTCTTGAAGTAACCCTGTTGCTTGCTTATTTCGGAGTCACGTCCGCTCATCCAACCGACGAGATACGGTATCTCGTGTACCCGTTTATCTGGATCAATGCTGGTCTCTGGGCGGTCTTTCGGTCAGATGCGAACTACGGGAGTCGGCCTCATCGATTGCTCGCGGTCTCTATCGCTGGAGTATACCTCGTCACGATACTGTACCTCTCCGGCAACGTTGGTCCCGGGGTCGCTGAAGCGCCGGTTGATCTTCGCGTCGAAATGTATGCCCCCGGTTGGGGTCCCATGCTAGCGTTCACCAGTCCTTGGCTTCGCCTGTTTCTCCTCCCGTTCGAGGTAGTCGGCTATGCGTCCTTGGCATACCTCCTGTATGTTAACGTCCTGGACCTGACTCGTGGCGTCTTTTCCGGTGCGCTTGGACTCGTCACCTGTATCGGGTGTACCGCCCCGATTCTCGCCCCGCTTATCGGGTTTCTTGGCGGGCCAGCAACGAGCCTTACCACGACAGCATATCAGTGGTCCTACGATATCGGTACTCTCGTTTTTCTCCTCACGGTTGGACTGCTCTACTGGAGCAATCTGAGAGGCAGTGTTTAGATAAGCTGGTTTTACACGAAAGCGAACGCGTATAACCAACTTCCGGCTTTCCTTGGCTCGACATGGTTAAACGTATTTGAAAACTGGTTTATTCGCCGTTCTATTTCTTTAAAGATACGTTCAACGGCATTTTGATTCCCATGTGTAAGCGGCTGGAATCGGAGTCCGTGCCGATGACTATCCGCCTGCAACCAAGAAGAGCCGTCGACGAGATCGACCGCCTCGTCGATCTGATTCGATACAGCCGTTATTGTTGCTGAGGCGGTAATAGGTGAGTATGAATCACTTGAACTTTTGATCGCCTCGTTCCTTATCGTAACACTACCAATCGATTTCGCGCGAAGGTACAAGCGTCCTCAGAACGTACGGTCAATAGCATAGGCAGACAGAATACTGCAACTGCGATACAGAGACAATGTCACAATCCAGTATAACAACGACAGGTTCGGACGAAGAATCGAAAAGTACCCAGTCCAACGCCGTGGATTCTCTCAAGAAACGCACCAAGGATGGATCGGTCTCGCTTGTGGTGGGTACAGTCATTTTGGCACGTGCACTTACATCGAACAGTGGGAAGGCCAAGACAGCCGGACAGTTGCTCGCTGCGACAGCGCTTGTGGGGATCGGTCTACGTCAGCGCAAGCACCACAGCACGACGAGTTCGGAGACGGAACAACACGGCTTGACCGGGACATCAGAACAGCGTGCCGACAGCCACGAAGGTACCAACCCCAGAGGAACTGAGAACGAACCTGCGATAGAGACGGAGTCCGACGAGAGTAACATCCAGTTCAGCGAGGACCAGACCGAGACTTCCAACCCACCAGCGGTGGATGACGATCACTCGTCCGGTGATCCCCGCGTAAACGAGGATCAAACCGAAATCGATCTCTCGGACGCCTCAATGGCCGACGAAGCCAGCGAAGCAGCCGGACCCAGCAGTGTGCAATCCCAGCCTACGCAGACTGACTCGATCGAACCCGAGGAGACGCCTGAAGAGGACAGCTCTCCCGAGCAATCCGACGTGTCTGACGAGGCCTCAGACGAGAGCATGACCGAGGACGACGAGAGCGCCAGTGAGGATGAGAGCGAGACCACGTAACAGGAGAAGTATCGACCAGAGATTCCAGGATGTCTGACCTGCGACTGCGATTTCAGACCTGGCTTGCGAATACATGCATCGAGACGCGACGGCACGAGGGAGTGACTGGGTTGCAGTGAGCGTTCGTCACGGCTATCGCACACTTTGCAGGTCTCGTCCCAGACATCGTCTTTGCATCCACTGCTATCTGCGTTAATTTCCTTCCCTGCGTTTGCCGATTAGAGTGACCGGTCGATGGTGTGAATGAGACAAACGATAGTGGGTTCACGGAACTGCTTCCACCATCGTCGTGATCGAACGAACGCGCCGTGCTTCCGCTTGAGCGTTGATTTGACCGTCTCTGATTGACTGCGTTGTCCGTAGAGATTAGCGTCTAACCGTGCATTCACTGCATTTTGAAGCGATGTGAACTTTCGATGCTTAATCAGTGGACGAACATCGTGTCGACGGGCAAGTCACCTAATTTTCTGGTCGTCATACCCTTTGTCACCGAGAAGGATCTCAATACTCTCGGGATAGCGTTTGATCAATGACGGGGCGATCTGGCTATCGTGAGTTCGGCCCGTTTCGTGTAGTTTTTCGAAGCGTGACTGCGGTCGAATCCTGACGTATCAACTCCAACGACTCTGCTTGTCGGAAGTAACGCCGCTGAGAGAATCAATAAAACACGCCACACAGCCATATCAAGTCGGGTGAACGCCTTACAGAGCGTTAATGGCGAAGGAAGTTCGGCTAATCCAAGAACACGGCGGATGCGTGGCATCTCGATCAGTTCGTCAAGCAGCCACGGTAGGTCATATTCTTCCGAACTTTGAGACACAGCAGAACAACGTGCTGCGGGAGTGTATAGCGGTGTTTAGAAAATTTCGAGGAGTATGGAGAGACCGCTTCACTCTGCACCAACCGATTACGACTGCGCTATTTAGACTAGTCTCTCATGCAAGACTCGCGCTCTGTATTCAGCACATGGTTTCTATCAGATGGAGAGGATTTCAACAGAGGCTCGCAAATAGAAATAAGGCTCATTGTTCCTCCTCCGTTGCTGGTCGGTCTCCATACGAACGGATCCATCGTCATCTCAGAACAGGTTGGTCACTGATAGCCACCAAGAGACGAGAGGAGGTCGGACGATCAGCCACCCTCCACGGAGGGCTATCCGGATTTTGGCGCTTTGCTTTCGGCCTTCTCTTTGAACCTGTGAACTGCGGAGTAGAGCACTCGGAGGTACTGGTCTGGGAACCGCTGGACCGTCTGGTAGGTCGTCTGTCCGGACTGGATCGCGCCCACTACCGATTCTGGCGTAAGTTCACTGGCGTCGACTCTGGTTATTACACGTCCGATTTCGAACGGGTAGTGTGCATCGCTTCCCCCGACGATGGGTAACTCTCGGTCGCTGGCGAGTTTATCGACGAGGCTTGCAGCCTGTGGATGCTTCCCGTTCACTTCGACTGCGTCGACGGAGATATCTGCATCTTTGACCGTACCTGACCGGAAAGGGTGGGCTATTATCGCTGCGCAGTCTCTGCTGTGCGCCAAATCGACTGCTTCCCCGGGTGAGAGTTCACCGGGCGGGGTTCGTTTCGGTGGATCCGGCCCGACGACCAGCAGATGCCCCTCCTCCGTCGAGATTTCGACACCAGGGATGATCACTAACCCACTCGTATCCACGTCGAAGGTCATAAAATAATCGTGGTTCGTGACAGCGATGGCATTGAGGCCTCGGTTGCGTGCAATCGCGACGTTTAGCTGGAAGCCGATCTTGTCGAAGGCCGTCGGTCGACCCTCGAAGAAGTGGAAGAATCGAGAGTGAGTGTGCAGGTCAATATCGAACATTGTGGTAAGTCACCCCGTTGGCCCCCGCTGGGAACTCGATACAGTGGGTCCCCCGGTCTCCTCTACGATCGGGGTTCTGGATTCTATCATATAACTGTCTCTGACATCAGTACGGCTTCGAGATACAATAAAGCCGGGCTGGTTCGGACGAACCGACCCGCGATACACTCCGCTACTCGTTTCCATACCTCATCTATTCATATCGAATATATAATAACAGATATTTGGTTTCCCAAATAAGTCCCCTATCGTGACCGAACCAAGACCTGAGTCTGTCGATGAGACCTATTCCGATAGCGCCTCAGACGACGATACGGTGGCTGCGAGGCAGGTATCTGGCGCAACCAGTAAAACTCTCGGTGACGCGATCAAATACGGAGCAGTCGGTGGATTAGTCGCTACACTCTCGATGACCGTGTTCAGGATACCGACGAGCAAATCACTCCCGCCGACCGCTGAATTCTGGGCGACGTTCGTCGAATCGGGTGACCCGGAGGAGTACCCAGTCGTTGCGATCGCTTTGCATCTCCTCTACGGTGTCGTGAACGGTGTTCTTTTCGCGTTATTGACTCCGGGTAGCGACGACTCAACAGAAATCGCCGAGACAAAGGGGGCACTACTCGGAACAGTGTTCGGTTCAGTGCTTTCGATCTTCGGGACACGGGTAGTCCTCGACGAACTCCTGGAAACGAATCCTGACCGGGACGAGCGCCTCGTCTTTCACATTAGCCACGTGGTCTATGGCCTTACGCTGGGGACGTGGGTCGGCTCACGATTTGGGAACGGACAGTGATCTTCCATCGCATAGTGAAAAAGAGTGTAGGGTCACACGCTTTTTCCCCTAGTTCACCTTCTATGAGCTAGTTCGTCGGCTTGCTGTCCCGCCGCTTTTTCGTCAGTATCGCTGGCGATGAGAACTGGTTGCTGTTTCTAGTCGTCGGTATCGTGAGGATGTCCTGTGCGGACTCCGCTGCCTTCGACGACCGAGTCGGCGACCCTGCTGGCCCAGTCAGGCTTTAGATCATTCGAGCTCCAGCGGGTCCTGGTACCGGAGGTAGGTGTACTCGTACCATACCGTGATCCGGATCGGTACTGGGACAACCGTTTTAATTGCTCGACCTCGTACGAGTCGATACTGCGCTTCGAGGGCCTGATACGATGACAGATACAATCAACGACGCCACTGAGACTGTTCTGATCATGAATCCTAAAAGTGGGAGCGCCGACCACGCGGGGGCAGTTCGTGATCGGGTAACACCCAGAGGCTACACACTTCTGGAAACCCAGCGCGAGCATCATGCGATCCAGTTGGCCAAGCAAGCGGCCGAGGAGGACGTCGAAGAAATCGTCGCCGTCGGCGGCGACGGAACGCTCAACGAGGTCGTCAAGGGGATCCACTCCGCCGGTGCCCTCTCGGAAGTGACCGTCGGTGTCGTTCCCACAGGAACCGGTAACGACTTCGCCTCAAATATCGGCATCATGGGGATCGAACACGCCTTCGACGTGCTCGAATCCGGAGAGCGGCGGACGATCGATCTCGGGATGGCCGACGACGCCCCGTTTGTGAACTCCTGTATCGCCGGGATTACCGCACAGGCGAGTCACGAAACATCCACGGAACTCAAATCCCGAATCGGCGTGCTAGCGTACGTCGTCACGACGCTCCAATTGGCCACGGAATTTTCGGGACTCGAACTCACGGCGTCGGTCGTTGAGGGCGAGGAGTCGAAGACGGTCTGGCAGGGGTCTGCGACTCTCGTTCTGGTGGGCAACGGTCGGCGGTTTTCGATGGCAGGAATGGAACAGGCAAATCTGGAGGACGGCCTCCTCGATGTAACGATTATCGAGGACGCAGCGTCGTTCGACCTCGCTACTGACCGACTTGCAGAACGATTGTTCAAGAACGAAACCGACAATGTGGAGCGGATTCGCGCATCCTCGATCGAACTATCTGTCGACTCCGAGGAATCGACCGTTTTCAGCCTCGACGGAGAAATACACGAACTCGAATCGGTCGAGTTGACGAGCCATCCCGGAGTCCTTGAGATGTACGTCGGAGAGGGTTACGAACAGAATCCCCGGGTCGACTGAGCCCCTGGATACCGGATGTCGACTACTCGATATCGGCTGGCGATCGGCAATCTCCAGGTCTATACGGACCAGTGCGGTCCTCTCGTGAGAGGTCGCCGTTGAGGAATCTCCCCCAAAGAAATAACACGACAGAGCGGGAAACGTACCGTGATGGTATTCCCATTCAGTATAGCGACAGGAGGGGCAACCGAGGCGTCTGGCCGACCCGAACACCCCGCTCCCTCTCGCGTCCGAACGGTGAGCCACTTGCTCGACGACGCGATTCGCGTTCCCGGAACGAACATCCGATTCGGCCTCGACCCGCTTCTGGGAGTCCTCCCCGTGGTTGGTGACTCCGTGTCGTCGTTGTTCTCGCTGTACATCATCGCGGAGGGCTATCGCGCTGGTGTTCCCCAGAACGTACTTGCCAAGATGCTTGCATTCGCGATAGTTGACCTCTTCATCGGGTCGATCCCACTGATCGGGCCGGTGTTCGATGCTGCCTGGAAGAACAACAAGTGGAGCGTCGGTCTTCTCGAAGACCACCTCGAAAAACAATAACGAGCGCTCGACTTTATCTGCCCGGCCAACACCGGGTGGGAAGCCCACGACTTTAGTCGTGGGAGCACGTCCCATCTCGTACTTCGCTCTCGCAGACTGGCTGCGTCGATGATCGGCACGCAGTCGAGAAGAGGCGTACACCACCGGTTGCATAGTGCCTCCCCCATAGCCAGTTCAGAGTAGGCGGTGCTCGCCGCGAGGTCCTCTCAAAGGTAGCTTTCGTCCCAGTCTTCGGGCCTGTGCTCGTTGCCGCAGTTTTCACAGACGATGGTTCCTAGACCGCCGGCAGAACTCGTGAACGTCCCACAGTTGGTGCAATAAAAGCCGAACTGTTCCTCCCGGTCTTCGTCCTCGAACACGGGTAACATCTCGGCTTCCTCGGCAGAGATCGACTCCTCCGGACCGATATACCGGGTTTCCCCGTCGACAGTAATCTCCGTATCCTCGGGGACAGTGTACTCCTCATCGTCCCAGTCGTCTTCGGCCGAGACCGTCTCGGTGCTCCGATAGATCTCCTCGTGGAGCATCCGGTCGTCGAACTCACGGTCTCGCTCGTCGTGGGACTCGAACTCGAACCGCTCGAAAAACTGTCCACCCTCCTGATTCTCCGTCAGCACGACCCCCCGGATCTCCTCGGGCGTGTACTCGCGTAGATCCGCGAGGACGCGCTTGAAGAGTTCCGTCCCGGCGCCGTTGCCTCGCTCTTGTGGATCGACGTGCAACCACGTGATTTCCCCCGATTTGTCGTTCCGGATACGGCCTTCCGCAAAGCCCAGCACCGAGTTTTCTCCGTCTTTCTCCACCGCGACCAGGAGGTGCCGGCTATCATCGTCGAGTCGGGAGACCAGCGGCTCGTGCTCGAACTCCGACTCGACGACCGTCTCGATATCTAGTGGACTCAGCGCGTACGACGCTCGGAACGAGCGTTCTGCAATCTCCTTGACGCGGTCGCTGTCGCGCTCGGTCGCTTCACGAATCTTCATACCCTTAGTTTAGCAGTCCCAGTGATAAGAACTCGGGTGGCGGCCTCGCTGACTTCGGCCTGCGCACTGACAGGTCACAATCTTGGACCCCCCTCGGTCCCGGTTAGCACGCGCGCCAGCGCCCCTCGCTACTTCGGATATCGCTCTCAGATCAAAACCAGCCCGCGAAGCCGATCCGGAATCCCTTTCGAGTAGTCGAATCGGTCGACGCCGACCCGTGTAATGCGTCGGTATCGTACGATCGGCTGAAGACCTCGAATTCCGACCGACGGTACGTTCTCGACTCGTGCCCGATTTACTCGGCCGAGATACACGTGGAACCCCGTATGACGCTGCTGTTCCCGCCCCGGTTGGAAACTGTTCCCGTTCGCCAGCTAATTAACGCATCTGGACCGTAGCGTCGACTGTTCGGGGGTTTCAGCACCGACGACGTCCGCGAACTGTTCGTTTGTCTGTTGGCACGGACCAGTAGGACTGCTTCGAGGGGATAATAGCGAGCGAGGAGCGATACAGCGGCCACAGCACGCAGTTGCTGATCCCGTAGTAGTGCTGCTGGATCTGTTCCTCTGAGAGCCAGATCCGTCGAGCCTATCGCCGGGATCCTCCGGCGGTACGCCAGCGCGTTGCAGGTCGCTGATTAGTGCTCCGGCATGAGCGGCGTTGGTGATTCACGGAGTGTAGCCTGGATTAGGTTTCGGTGGCCACGCCGGAGCCGCTCGGATAGTGCCTGGTGGGACACCTGGAGTTCCTCGGCGACGGTCTCAATTGTGGCTGCACGCGGAACGTCGTAGTAGTCCATCTCGTATGCTGTGAGCAGCGTATCGTACTGGCACTGCGAGAGTTCCATTTCGGCAAATCCAAGCTTCCCGGAGACGCCAACGACCCGCTGGATCGACGGATCGATGCCGTGGTTTCGCCAGTTTTCACAGATCACGGAAACGGACTCTTGCTCCGGGAAGAGGAACCGCAGGTCCCAGCGCTCGTCTGTTCCCCGAGCCCAGAGCAACGACCCGTTCGTGTGCAACAGCACATCCAGAACGATTCGAATCTGTGTCCGCCACAAGATCTGATACAGGTGTCGCTGTTTACTCTGTGAAAGAGCGATAGCACTTTCCGTCGTCTCGTCGGATTTGATCGCCGAATCGAGGCGATCCGGCGTCGACGAGGATACTGAGACGAACGACATCGATCCTCGCGACCCCTGTGCCGCAACCGGAACCGTTTCGACGGTTGCGTCCGGAACTGATTTGAGCGTCTCTGACAGCGCAAACTTCTCTGTCGGGATGGTTAAATCCACTATTTTCCCCATGTTCGCGACACACTCCGAATACGATTTAGTAAAAGGGCCATATTTAGCTGCACACAGGGGTAAGCCTCCTCAAGGAGCATCGTTACTTGGACGCCGAGTAGCCCAGTAACGAGGAAATACACTGCGTTCTCACCTGGTATACAGTGTCTTGCTGTGCGGACGAGAGTCTTTCTCTCGTCAACGCATATGGAGACTGCGCTTTCAGTAGACGCTGTGGCTGTGTCTGCAAAGCGCGTCCCTGAAAGACGAAACCCCTGCCGCCAGAAACGAGCGTCGATAACTACGAGTGAATCGGGGGGAGTAGTTTAGCTCTACCTTCATATAAATATTCAAATATGTTTATGCCAGTACCACTGTCAAAAATTAGTGCGTGATGAGATACGTTGGATCTCTACGAGTGGTCGCGCTTCGGATTCCCCCAAAAATGTGCCTACAGGAGTTCAACTGGGGTTATAAGCTAGTACAATTCCCATCAGCAATCAGACGCCATTCATAAATTTCGGCCTACGTGCGAACGAAGAGACATGACCTTAGACCGCGTCATCGAACTCCTGCAAACGGAGTACAGCGACGAGATCGAGACGGTAATGAACTACCATACTAGCGCGATCGTCCTCGAAGGCGTCCGCGCCGAACAACTCGGTTAACGACTCAAACAGCCTGGGGCGCGGTCGCCATCTTCCCGAGATTTCACTGTCCGACAGGACTCGCTGCAGCCTCCGAAAGACTCTACCGATGCCCCCGCAGTCATCGACGGTGTCCTCAAAGCCGAGGAGGACGTAATCACGACCCACCGGGAGCTAATCGAGGCCGCCGAGGAAGCGGATGATCTGGTCACCGAAGACCTCGCGGTAACGAGCCTCACCGACGAAGAAGCGCACCGCAGCAAGTTCGAGGGTCTCAAGAAGGAGTACTGATACCCGCAGCGCCGTCGGTATCGCTTCCGCTCCGGACTGGAGAAGTCAGACACTGTCAATAACGGGACCTGACAGCTCACTTCGGTCGACGAGCGACGAATCGGGATGTCCACCCCACTTTACTCGTCGCTCCCCTCTGGGTGCAACAATATTATATTTCCCCGTACTCATTGTGTTACCGTTGAATGAAACGATACCGCGTACCTCCTGAAATATCATACCAGTTATGAATATCGTACGGTGGATACGACAGCAGCGGAACTGGTTTCCGTTCCCCACGGGGGGGGGACGAATCAACCTAGTTCGGTGGATATTGTTAGATGGAAGCAGAACCGCCGTCGCTACTACTTTTCTTATAGGTGTCTTTATCGTCTTTCTCGAGATCGGGATAATATGGACATTTCAGATGCAATCGGTTCTCACGGAAACGTTAAGTGTCGAGAACATCCTCATTACGTTCATGAGCGGGATCATCCTGCTCGTCTCTATCGTCGTATCTATCAATTCGATCGTCCTCTCACAGCAAATAGCCCCCATCCAAAGTCAGAAGGAACGGGCCCGTGCAGATAGAGAATTTCGGGCCGACCTCGGGGAATTGACCGAGACTGGTGAGAGTCCAGCGGATCCAAGAACGTTCCTTCAGTTGATGGCCTCGGTTATCGCCGAAAATGCACAGGAGCTATTGGAAGTTACGGACGGATCCGAGGAGATTCAGGAGTACTGTGAGTCGATCCTAGAGTCTGTGAGGGATCTCGAAGACTTGGACAGGGTCCACAATGGCGATTTCTCTGCCCTCTGGATTTCACTCGAGATCGACTATGGTACCTACTTGGACCGCTCGCGGGTCCTCCGGAGTACCAGTGGTGATAGTTTATCCGAATCAGCTGATGAACAGTGGGACGATCTCACTGAAGCGATCCAGATGTTTGCCATCGGCAGGGAGAACTTCAAGACCCTGTACTACGTCCAAGAGATATCTACACTGTCCCGTATGCTTCTGGTCGTCTCGTTACCGGCCATTCTGATCACCGCAACGGCAATCCTCGCCATCAGCGCAAGCCTATTACCGAATATCTTTGTGTTTGGGCTGCCACCGCTGCAGACTTTCGTGGCTGCCATCTTTACAATCTCACTCGCTCCGTACGTCGTACTTACGTCCTACATGCTTCGCCTCTCGACGGTAGCAATCCGAACCGCAACCGGGGGGCCTTTCGAACTCTAAGATTAGGGTCGGTCGGGACTGAGACGGCTGGCTGATCCTCTCTCGTCGGGATCCGGAACCCCTCGGGTCCGCTTCATATCGCCCGGAGGAGGTCACTCTCACTACGTCGGAGGGGTTTATATTGGATCGACGTGTCTATACGATACGGATTCGAGGGTTCGAACTGAAAGTTCCGTTTACCAGAAAACCGGCGTCTGGGAACGCGTGACATCGTGGGTACTTATCGGGGGGACCGGCGTGCTGTTGCGATTTGTTTCACCATCGGTATTGTCGGAATAGTCGGAGCACTGATCTGGTTTGATATACTGGCCGTGGGATCAAGCAGTTCTGCAGCCTCTCTGTTTGGAAGCGGTCTCACTTCCGGTATCATAACGCTGGTGACGATTGCCCTTTCGATCAATCAACTCATCATCTCACGTGTGTTTGGGACAATTAACTCGCTGACTGGTCGTCTTGATAGTGCGCGTGGATTTCGCGAGGACGTCACGAACCTCGCGGGGAAGTCATCAGGCCCAAACGATCCGGCTGCGTTCCTCTCTATGGTCGCCCGGACGCTGAATGATCGGGTCTCTACCCTCCATGCGATGAGCGAATCCGGTGATTGGGTCCCACCAAGAAAGGTTATGAGTGGACTTCGTGACATCGGTGAGTATGGGAAAAATATCGATTCACACCTCCAGGATAATACCCAGGTCGATCATGTGCTCTACGTCATTCTGGGATCCGAGTATGCCATAAATATGACCGCAGTCCGCCATATGCAAAACGAATACGCCGAGTCACTCTCGGTAGACGTTCAGGAAGAATTTCAGGCAATCGAGAAGCTTCTCGAATCCATTGCTATCATCCGTCAGTTCAACAAGACAGTAATCCTGCAGCGGGATCTCGCACAACTGTCGCGCATGCTCGTTTACAGCGGGTTGATAGCCGTAACAATGGCTATATCGCTGACACTTATCTACCGCTCGAACTCCGTTACAGTTCCCGCGTCGACGCTTCCAATCGTCATCAGTTTAGGGATTGGTGTTATCATTACGCCATTGACGCTTTTTGCGGCGTATATCCTCAGGACAGCAACCATCGCCAGGCGAACCATCTCAACCGGTCCGTTCATCCCCCCTCATGACGGTTGAGGTCCCGTACCCTGCTCGCGCTATTCTCATTGGATAGGACTTCCATGGATACTCACGATGTTCGCTCACTGGCCGCAGCCACCTCTGTGAAATGATAGAATCGAATGTTCTGGCGGGCGACTACCCGGAACAACCGGCCAGACGAGGAGAATTTGGATATAGACTCCGAATCTGTTATCGATGCCCACTGACACCCCTACACGCCGTTTGTGGGTATGGACAATCTTATCCGAGGCCTCCTCATGAGTGCCATTGCGCTGGCAATCGGCGTCGTAGCTCAGGAGCTGATCGGCTCACTCTTCAGCGGCATCGTGCTGGTACTCGACCCGGAGTTCAACGTCGGCGATCACATCGAGTGGCCAATCGGCGGCGGAATCGTCCAGCTGATAGCCCTTCGAACCACGTGCGTCGAAACGCAGGATTGAGAGCCCGTAACGATCCCGGACACTATCGTGACGAGCAACGGGATATCCCGTCCGTTCTGGCGTAGGCATCATCGGGTAGTCCAGAAGTTCGGAATCGCTTACTTAAACGAGATCGACGAGTCGATAGGACACTTCGAAGACGTCGCAACCTCAATCGACGCAATCCTCCCAGATCCGGCCCCAGTAGTGTATGTCGAAGAACCCGGGGACGAGGTCGCCGTTCACATTCACTGCTGGATCAAAGATCTCAGCAGGTGAGACGTCCTCGCCATCCGGTCGGAGTATGCCCGTCGAATCAAGCACCGATTCGAGAACGAGAGAACCACTATCAGTACCGAGCTTTGTGAGGTACTGAGAATAGTCGTTTCTCAGTACTAGATCGGGTATTCCCCACCTCTTTCAACTGATGCTGGCGCAGCGATCAAATCACCCCCCCCAGTCAGCTACTTGTCCAGATCTAGTTGCTCGTTCGGGTCCATTTCTTCATTGAACACCTCGAGAGTCACGCGAAGCAATCCAAACACGATTGGCCCGTAAAAAATGCCCATCACGCCAAACACGAAGATTCCCCCGAGGACACCGAGGATGATGACGCTGGGGTTGACCTTCGAGTATCGGTCAACGACAAGGGGACGAAGGTAGTCGTCGGAGAATCCGACGACGACCACCCCCCAGATGATCAGGAACCCACCCAACACCAACTCGCTTTGGAGGAAGAGATAGATGGCGGCAGGACCCCAGATAAGGAAGGAACCAACAATCGGTAACAGGCCCAACACAGTCATAAGCACCGTCCACAGAATCGGATTGGGGACACCCGTCACGACAAGTCCGATCCCTGCGAGTCCCCCTTGGATGATTGCGATCAGCACGTGGCCGACCAGAACAGCCTTCATCAACTGATCGGCCTCGGCGTAAATGCGGTCCAGCACGTCGTCGGGCAGCGGAGCAATCCGGTGGACCCATCCCGCAAATTTGTTGCCGTCCTTCAGGAAGTAGTAGAGCAAGAACACTGTCAGTCCCAGCCCGACAGCCAGACCGCCCAGTATATCCACAAAAGATACCAGATCACCTGCCTGTGCTTCCTCACCGATTGTCTGAATCTGAGTCGTCAGATCGATGTCCCTTCCCGTGACGTCTTGGATCCGTTGTTCCGGCTGTTCGAGTGTGATCTCGCCCGCCTGAATCCCCTGGATGAGGTCAGTCAATTCAATGATCGCACTCCGGAGAAGGTACACGAGCGGGATAATCACGACGAGTACCGTTACAAACACGATAGTGGTAGCGGCAAGTGCAGGACTGATGCGGGTTTCGAGTCTCTCCTGGACCGGCATGAAAACGTATGCTAGCAGGATGCTCAACAAAATATACTGGAGAAAGGGCAATACCATTCCGATTGAGAGAGCCAGCAGTAGAAAAATCAGGAGTAGAAACAATCCGCGGGAAATATTCATACTCGACAAAGACTCGTCGGGTACTAAAGTAGAAGCCAATTATTCGACGTGACCAGACTACTTTTGACGGCTACTACTCGACAACGCTCTTTGTGGCCTCCTGCTCAGTGGAAACGCTCTGGTGGACTCTTCCTGCGTCGGCGGCCGAACATCCCAACAACTCGTATAGATAGCTTTGACCACCCCCAGTGGGATGCGGAACCCGAAATACTCGAACGGAAAATTCTCAGTGGTCAACCACCCCCTGCGGGACGACTGGAAGGGTGTTCAACGTATTCACGTCAATTACCGATTGCAGTGGCTGCATGTCTATCGGATCGGAGTCGGAGTGAACTTGGAGTATGGTCTTGCGGGCTCTACCCGCTGAGCGACGTCGTGAGGGGTCCACGATTCGTGCTCACCCGACGGCAGCGGGGCGGTTCAAAGTGATCGTGTAATCATGACCTGCTGGGAGCAGGAAGGATTATGTGAATTATAGCCGGAAGAGGGACTCTAGTCACCTATTACGACAGTTGATGCGTCCTGTATATAACATACTACTATATAGAAATCCGCACCAAAAGTTGAGACTACAGCGGATTTAGAATCAAATAAAATCGAACACTCGTATTTTGAATCCGCAGCAAAAGTGCCTCCTGAAGAGTGTTATCCTATCTTCCTCTGGACTGCCGCGTGGGAATCGTCATGGACTTCCGGTAGCTTCAGGTTTCTTGATTCTCCACCAATCGCTCACGGCGTCGCTGGAACTCCGCTTCGTCGATATCGCCTCGTGCGTAACGACGTTGGAGGGTTGCCATCGCGGAATCGTCACTCTCGGGAGGTGCATTACCTCGACCCGTAGCCCAGTAGAGGAGTCCGCCGACCAGCCCCAGCATTCCGAGTGTCCCGCCGACGAACGGTAGCCCACCGAACCATCCACCGTTCCGGCCGTTCATCATTCCAGGGCCAGACCCCATCCCTGGACCCATCATTCCGTCATCGGAGTACCCGTCACCGTCGGTGCTAGATCCATACGCTATCGCGCCCTGCTCGACGATCGCGTCGCTCTCGGGCACGTCACCGTCCGGAATCGGACTCTCTTCGGCTGGACCGCCAGGGCTGCCGACGACGATTCGACCGACCATCCCGACTGATTCGTGCGGGATGCAGTAGTAGTCGTACGTGCCCGATTCCTCGAACGTGTGTTCGAACCCTCCCGACGAGATAACCCCACTATCGAATGCGCTGGCGTCGGATGGAATCCGGTTCTCGTAGGCCGTTGCCGAGTGTGCCCCGGCCGCTATCTCGAAGCGAACAGTCGTACCGGGTTCGACGTGGAGCCCGATCGGGTCGAAGTAGTTGTTGCCCATCCTCACGACGGGCGTCTCCTGTGCGATTGCTGGTTGAGAGAGGCCTGTGCTGGCGACTGCGCCGGCACCGAGCACTCCCATAAACTGACGTCGATTATAGTTCGTCATGTGGTTTGAATTGGTCTGTTGGTCGTTATCCACGCACGACATCGACGAGGCGCTGGGCGAATCCAGATGACTGCTGGGTCGCGCCCTCGATAGCTGACTCCAAGTCGTTCCGGTCGACGATGCCAATGAATTCGGCGGTCTGTTCATCGTTCGCGTAGACGAGTGTCGTCGGCGTCTTCCGGACGCCGTACTCCTCGGCCGTTTCCAGATCTTTCTGGATGTCGACCTCTCGAAACTCGATGTTGGGGTATTCGTCCTCGAGGCCGTCGTTTTTCTCCCGTTGTGTTGCGCATGCTCCGCACGTTTTCTGGGTGAAGAGGATAACTTCGGTAACATTGTATACTACGGTCTTGTAACTTAAACACATTACTATTCAGAATCGTAAGCTGAGAGTGCCCTATCTCTTCGATTCGAAGGCGCGCTCACACAGTGGTGACCGGGAGTAACATCGCGAATTCGATTACACAGGCATGGGGAATACGCACCTTGGTGCGTACTTGGTGGTTTATTCCGACCGTTCGAGTCTCTCGCGGCGGGCTTCGAACTCTTCGTCAGTGAGGTCGCCACGAGCGTATACCGTGCGGAGTTCCTCCATCGCAGGATTTCGAGACGTCTGCGTTTCGCTCCGTCGGAAGACGAGGTAGCCACCGCCGAGGAGGATGAGGAGGAAGACGAGCGGCACGAGCATTCCGACGAGCGGCCACCACCCGCCAGTACCGCCATACTGACCCATCATCCCGCCGAATCCCATCCCCATTGTGAGCAACGGGAGCAAGATGATCGCTCCGAGGATCAGAAGAACGATGGTCGTGGTGTCGAGCTGGTTCGATGAAGACATCAAAGATCAGGCTTCCGACGTGGACCTCAGTTCGTCCGTGACGGCCGAGAGAACACGTTCGAATCGGTCGGTGACCTCGGTCGCGATAGAGTCGAGCGCATCGTTGTCTGCGATGTCGATCAACTGCTGCGGATCGACGGCACTCACAACGATATCGTCGTCATCGGTTTCGTAGACGATGACGTTACACGGGAGGAGTGCTCCGAGTTCGATTTCTTCGGTCAGTCCCTCGTATGCCAGAGGGGGATTGCATGCACCGAGAATACGGTACTGGCGGAATTCTTCGTCGAGTTTCTTCTTGAGCGTCGCCTGGATGTCGATGTCACAGAGGACGCCGAATCCTTCGTCTTCGAGCGCTGCGATCGTCGTGTCGAGGACGTCGTCGAAATCGCCGGTGACTGAAGTCTGTATTGTGTATTCCATGCAATCTTATACCCCGTCCACGGGGTTAACGGTTGGGTGCCGCAACGGCGGGCGTTGGGAGTTTAATGTATCGGCTGGAACAGCAACTGTTCCAGTCATTCGGTACGTTCGAGCTGTTTTCGCCGTCGATCGAATTCTTCATCCGATAGCTCACCGCGGGCGTAGCGCTCGCGGAGAACTGACAGCGACCTCTCTTCGTTCCCGCCGGATCCTCGGTTGAGGAGCGCATAGACGATGTAGAGCGGGACGACGATGAGGAGCCCCATCCAGAGGAGTCCCCAGAGGCCCATCGCTCCGCCGAAGAGGCCCCAGCCGCTCCCGCCCATCATACCGCCGCCGTAGCTACCACCACCGCGGGCAGCAGCCGTTCCAGTCGTTGCGATCAGCAGCGGGACGGCGAGGATTGCGAGTCGACGAGCAGTGCGTCCGATGTGAGTGGTGAGTTGGGTCATTATCTTGAGTTGGTGAGTTGTGGTGTTCGGTTGCAGCGATTGAAAGGGTCAGGACCCTTAGCAGTGGCTCTGACCGTACATATCGCCGTTGTAGTCGTCGTCAGCCTCGTCGTGATATTCCTCGTCAGCCATGTCCTGGGTCATCTCGTCGACGGTCACACCCATGTGCGACTCCATCCACTCGACGCTATCAGGGCCCATGTGTTCGGTCATCTGTGCCTCCATCCAAGTGGGCCATTCATCTGCGGTAGTATTGTCCGGGAGCGTGTCGTCAGCGGTCGTGTCGTTGCCGTGTGCGCTGGCAACGGGCGCGGCAAACGCGAGTCCGACGATCGCGAGGGCCACGAGCAGCCAGCGGCCGAGTTTGAAGTTGGTCATTGTCTTTCTCCTCGGTTACTCGTAGGACTGCTCGGGAGTTATCGGCGTGGGTGTGAATCCGCACAGGAGAACGTTCGAGAACGTGTATAGGGCGCTCTAACCGTCTTTCAGGAATAGAATCGTTCATCCGGCTCGAATTCGCTGGATTAGCACTCGACCCTTCTCACTGGACAGGATCACGACCACACGAACGACAGTATGAACGATCCATAACCGGGTCTTCAACCAAGTCACTCGACGTATTTCACGACACGCGCCATCCCTGCATCGAGATGGTACAGGTTGTGACAGTGGAACAACCACTGGCCGGGGTTGTCGGCGTTGAAGTCGATCGTCACCTGCCCTCTATGTCCCGGGACGATGACTGTGTCCTTGATTGCGTTGCCGACTTGGAAGAAGTGCCCGTGAAGATGCATCGGGTGAACGACTGGGCTCAGATTGGTCATCCGAATTCGGACGTGTTCATCGGGCCGAATCTGGAGCGGATCGGCGTCCGGGTAGGCCTGTCCGTCTATCGTCCACGTGTAGGACCGGCCCCTGCCCCGTGAGAGCGTCAGATCGAACGTTCGATCCGGATCTCCACTCACGCCGTCGAGCGAGTAGATCGCCCGCAAGTCTCCGTACTGCAGTTGGTTACTGGCCGACGACGGGCGCTGTGGGCTCTCCCCGCTAGCTGACTCGTACTCGACAACGGCTGTAGCTGGTGGTTCGTTTCCATCGAGCGCATCCGCTTGCACGGCCCACGTGCCCGGGTTTGTCGCCTCAATCACGGCGTCGTAGCGCTCACCGGCTCCGAAGACGAACGAGTCCACGTCGACGGGTTCGACAGGTCGACCATCGGCGTGGGTCACCGTCATTTCGTGGCC
>Ga0136562_100021_pt1 | contig 85033 bp, 99 predicted proteins | sample AntCluMetagen312_FD_104784 | JGI IMG/M metagenome (GOLD analysis project Ga0136562, IMG submission 104784) | Saline lake microbial communities from Club lake, Antarctica - Metagenome #312 | ecosystem: Environmental > Aquatic > Non-marine Saline and Alkaline > Saline | place: Antarctica: Club lake...
GAACTGGACGTAGCTTTGATCAGAACTGAAAGTACTCGTATCCACGAAGTCACCCCCACTCCATTCCGCGCGATTACCGTCCACGCTAACAAAGAGTGAATCGGGCGATTGGATTGAGTCTCCTTGAGAGTGGCTTACTGTGACTTCGTTAGTATCCGTATCGAAGTCAAAATTAAAGCTAGCGGTTGGCTGTACCTCTTGATCATCACCAATACCAATTACGAACGCCCCAATAACGGCCGCGAGAATCACCGTGATCGCGACCATCAGAATCACGCCGATAACCGGCGAGACCGCGCGTTCGTCGTCGTCCGTTTCGAGTAGCTTTTTGAAATCCATAGTGTATCTTATATTTCGTTTGTTGCGCCGACGTCCGGCCAAAGGATTAATATCATACACTTACGTCGTGTATGATGAGGCAAGGGGCCAAGCACTTCAATGCCCCACCTCGCCTGTCCTTTCGCGTCCCGTCGACGTTAGGCAACAAAACACAGTTACCCCTAATAAAAGTTAACCTAAATATGAAGAATTGGGTCATAACTGTTATGTATATAACAAGTATCTAAGGTCATACGACAACTGCTGGACTCACCCCGAAATCGCTTGCCCGGACCTACACCGTCGAGAATCGCGCCGATCCCTGGGAGGCTATCGAAGACTACCAAGAGTACCTCGACGTCGCCGCGCGGAATCCCAACAGTGGTTCGAGCGCGCTCTCGTCGACACTGGAGATGCCGCGCGGCCGGATCCGCTCGTGGGAGAACGGGGTAAAGCCCGATCCCGCCCGCGCCGTCGAAGTCGCCGAGGCACGGGACTGGTTCGGTGGCGTCGACTCCGACGAGTTCGCTGCACTGAACCGACTCGTCGCGTAGATCTTCAGCGGCGGCTCGATCAACGAACGGGATCACTCGCCGTATTTCGCGCTGGGCCGGGACGGCGATGCCGAGCGAGTGACTGGCGCGCTCGACTAGCTGGGGCTCGACTGGCGACGCGAGCGCGACGATCAGCCCGACCGGGCGACCGAGATCGTCCCCACGGGGCACGCCTCAATACTCGGGCGGGCGCTGTCGGTGCTCGGCGCACCGGTCGGCGACAAGAACGACCGCGCCGAGATCTCCCTGCCGGAGTACCTCGACGACGCCCCCGACGAGATCCGCGCCGAGTTCGTCGACATCTACCTCCGGAACCGAGCCCAAAGTCATGACGACAAGGGAACGCTCACGCTCCGGGAGGAACGCGCCGATCGCTACCTCCAGAAACTCGCAGCGCTCGTCGAGGACGTCGCCGGGGAATCGGTGACGGTGAGCGATAAGAACGTGATCGTCTCGTCGGAAGCGGCGGAGCAGCTGTATGGGAAGTTGGACCGGCCTTTTTGAAGCGTTTCAATCAGTCGAAACCGGCTTATTGTACCTTTTGAGGAAGGTCTTTTTAATAGAACAGTTCGTAAGGAATCGCACATGACAGATTACTATGTCGGGGCCTGTACAGGTGGTCATCTAATACAATCAGAAAAGGTGGAAATAGTGGATACACGTCAATTCGGCAAAGATGGAATATATTCGTTCGATGATGGGACTGAGATTAGCTATGATATATCGGAAGATTATTGCTCTAATTGTGGTGGGAAAGTATTAACAGAATGTCCTAACTGTCAATCTAATCTCCAAATCGAATATCATGGCTCGACCTATCCTAGCGACGAGCATGTCCCGAGCTTCTGTAATAAATGCGGAGAACCATTTCCTTGGATCGCGACAGTAGAAGCAGAGAAACAGAGAGAGGGAAAATTTCTCGAAATAGATGACTCGGAAATTGACGGACACTTCTATCCGAACCTTGTCTATGAAATCAACCTGTGTTACAAAGTTAAGGCAGACCAAGCACTTCTAGTTCTTAATCGAAAGCTGATTGAAAGTCTCATTGTAGATATTATGCGGTCTGTTTTCACTATGGAGAATGTAGACTTATTCTACGATACAGAAAATAAAAAGACGCACTCGTTATCCATGCTTCTTCAAAACATGAAAGACCGGAACTCAGAGTTCAAAAAATATGGAATATCGCTTGACGAGAGGTTTTTCCGGGCAGTCAATGAATTAAAACATCGCGGTGATGCCTCTGCTCACGCAATTGAAGAAAATCCTTCACGGGAAGATATAGCCGAAAAGTCAGGATTAGCGACCGATATGGCTAAAATTTTGTTTCGACTTAGAACAGAGGCGAAAACAGCTCACCGAGATTGACTATCCAATTAGCGTCCGGAAACATACTGAAAGTCGGACGGATCCCGCCCTGATCACGCCGCCAACCCCACCGAAAACCACTTTACACCCCGCGTGGCCGTCCGGGTTACAGGCTACCCGGACATGAATCTCAAAGCCCATGCCCAACGCGACGACATGAAGGTCTGGCTCAGTCAGGCCGAAGTACAGCACCTCCTCGACGCCGCCGAAGACACCCAGCAGCGGATCGCCTTCTCGCTCGGCGCTCGCTGCGGGCTCCGGAGCCACGAGGTCCTCGACGTCGCACCGGAGCACGTCGTGGATACCGACGCCGGGACCGTGTTGCGAGTGTGGCATGGAAAGGGAGACCAGTACCGGGAGACGCCCGTCCCGCGAGACCTCGCGACGACCATCCGGACGATCGACGACGTCCGCGACGCCAGCGCCAGCTCGTCGCTCGTCGAGATCACGTCGACGCGCTCGCTCCGGCGGTGGATCCAGAACACCGCCGATCGCCTCCAGGACGAAACCGACGAGGTCGGCTGGGACCACCTCGGCTTTCACGGTCTCCGGCGCACCTGGGCGACCGCGCTCGCCAGCGCCGACGTGGATGCCCTGCTGGTCTGCGACTGGGGCGGCTGGAGCAATATTGAAACCTTCCTCGATCACTACCGGGGCACCTACTCGCCGGAGGCTCAACAGCGGGAACGTGGAAAAGTAGACTGGCTTTGATTCTGCGGGCTTTGTTGAAATCTTTCGATCTAGACACTGCTGGCGTGCTGCATACAGGGCGCGTATCTCGAATGGAGTCTGCTCAACAGCGGTGGGTGCGGAATCATTCAATTCTGAGGCCCCTTTGTTAGAGCGGCCGCCGATAAACCGATTCTTCGTACTCGTCTCCCGCATACGTGGTGACAGTCGTCCCAACTCGGTCAAACCCTCGTCTTTCATAGAACGTTCGCGCTCGTTCGTTTCCGTTGAGGACGCAGAGTGCGATGCTTGTGATGCGGGGCGGGAGCTTTGTCAGTGCCTCAGTGAGGAGCAGGGAGCCGATTCCCTGGTTCCAATCGTCCGGTTGGACGTGAATTGCTACTAATTCAGCCTCCTCCATTTCGATGAAATCACTGGTCTCTCCGGGGTCCCAGACGAGTTCAGCAATCCCTCTCACCTGGTCGTCCCTGACAGCTACCAAGAGCGCCTTCCTATGGTGTGAACGAATACCGTTGATGAACTGACGGAACTCATCAGACACTTTCGTATCCCAGTCGAGGGCATCCGACGGCAGAAGTCCAGAAAACGCAGCTTGTCGACTCTGCCGCATCGCCTGGAAGATCTCGTCTACGTCCGCCGGGGTCGCGGCTCGAACAGTGATGGCTCGGCTCATTTAGCTCTTGAGTGATTCCCCATTATTATGAGCGTTTTCCGTGTCTACTCGCCGTGCTGCATCCAATCTCTATATTCAGCACGACCGCTAAAACGTATCATCAAATAAGGATTTCAACGAAGCCAGTATTCTCATATTTGTAGCTGACCTACAGATCCTCGACGACTTCGACGGTCCACTTCCCTGGCCCTTCGCGCCGGATATGCGCGTGCTGCTCGCCGTCGATCTCCCCGTCCTCGTTGGTCGTCGATGAACCGGAGTAAGCGAGCGAACCACTTCGGAACGCTCTGCGAAAAGCGCATGGCTCGAAAGCGTCGGTTCTCGCTGGAGCGGGCGAGCTGGCACGATGCTCGGTTTCAGAACGGGACGCCCGTCGAGATCAAATCGACGATGACCGAGCACTCGGACGGCCAGCCGGGGAACTTCAAAGTCTATCGAGAGTACCACGAGAAACTCCGGCGAGCGGACGGCTGGTACTGTTTCGTAGTGTATCGTCCGCATGGGAGATCAGGTCTGACGATCCTCGACGACAAAATGGTCCGCGCGGGCGATCTCCCACTGCTCCGGTGGCATGGGGGCGGCGATCACCGCGGGACCGACCAGTCGAAGATTGCGATCGGCGACATCTTCTAACTCACAACACGTCCTGTGGTCGCTTGGCTCCGTGTTCGAGAAGTTCGCTATCGAAGGTGATCAGTGTCGCGTCGACGGCCTCTGCAGCTGCGATAAGAAGCGCATCCATCGGGTACAGTAGCGTCTCGGACTGGAGACGGTTTGCATCCATCACGTCGGACGAATCGAGAAACGAGATGGTTGCACGGGAGGTGATCCGGTTTTCGATCTGCTCGATTCGATCTCGCTCGAACTGCTTTTTCTTCGTCAGTACGCTCCGGAGTTCCATGAGACTCAGAACGGATACAAAGATCTCATCGGACTCGTCGAGTAGTTCGATTGCCTGTTCGGATCGATCAGTGTCGTCAGTGACGGCCGGCGACGAGGATATTCGTATCGAGGAAGAGCTTCATAGCCGCTCGCGGACATCTCGAACCGCTTCAACAGAGTCTATCTCAACATCTACAGCTAGTTCGCTCAATGCGGTTCCGAGTGGGACATCGGTATCGTCCTCTGGATCCTCGGCAAGGAACTCGGCGAAATCGTCGGTGGTAAGGCTCATACATACTGTTTGCTCTGGAGTTTGCAAAAGCTTGGTGGTGGTCTATCGAAACGATCACCGCTGGAGAGCCACCGATGAACCGGAGTAAGCGAGCGAATCACTTCGGGACGCTCTGCGAGAAACGGATGGCGCGGAAGCGCCGGTTCTCGCTGGAGCGGGCGAGCTGGCACGACGCCCGGTTTCAGAATGTGACGCCCGTCGAGATCAAATCGACGATGACCGAGCACTCGGACGGGCAGCCGGGGAATTTCAAGGTATACAAGCAGTACCACGAGAAGCTTCGGCGAGCGGACGGCTGGTACTGTTTCGTTGTCTACAAGTGTCACGGCCGGAGCGGGCTAACGATTCTCGGCGACAAGATGGTCCGAGCGGGCGATCTCCCGCTACTCCGATGTGCGCTCGACGTCTCCGGATCCGCAACCGCGACCTCGCTCCCGGCGGCACTCCCGCGGGAGAGTCGGCGACTGGTGTCACACTCGGGACAGCGGTGGGCAATGTCGTCACCGTCGCCGAACACCCGTCGGAAGTCCTCTGAGACGTGGGCACCGCAGTTCCGGCAGGTTTCGGACTCGTCGCTCTCGGTGACGAGTTTCAACACGCCGACCACCTCCCGTGTCTACCGTGAATATCCCCGTACGGCAGAAACCCGTGGCTGGAAACCAGTTCAACACCGGAAAATCGGCCCGATTTCGAAAACGTAGATCGGCCGTTAGAGGCTACTACACCGGCGTAAACACCGGTATCTACGTCTATCGTGTTTCGGGTAGGAAGTAGGTCCGCCCTCCCCGATTTGAACGGGGGACAAGTCGATCTACAGTCGACTGCTCTACCAGTCTGAGCTAAGGGCGGGCGTGCGATTACGAATCGTTCACTGTCGGACTTAAGGGTTATTATCGACGGCCGCCGTGCCAGTGTGCACCAGCCTGCGACAGACGGGCGTCAGACACGTGCGAAGTTTGATATGGAAAGGCGACGCAGAGCAAGACGAGCGGGCAATGAGCAAGATAACGTTCCGGGCGGATGACGACCTCGTCGAGGAGATCGAGTCGTTCGAGGCCTCGAAAAGCGAGGTCCTGCGGGAGGCACTGCGGAGCTACATCGAGGATCGACAATCAGGCTCGGCAGGGACGTCCCCCTCAACACCGACAGCGGACTCGATAGACGCGCTGGTGGCCGACCGCGTCGACGAACTGATCGACGAACGGCTTGACGGGCGACTGCGAGAGGCCCGATCGCACCCGCAAGACGTTACAGTAAACGTCTCGATCGACGACGAGCGCGCGAGCGTGGAACGTAAGACAGACGAGGAAGACGTGACACGGGAGGAGGGTGAGCGGTCGGAGCGGCAGTGTAGCCAATGTGGCGAGCAGGTGGGCGAGGACCACGTTTACTGTCCGAACTGTGGTGAAAAAGCCTCGAAACGGGCGTTCTGTGAGTGTGGCGACGAGATCCGATCCGACTGGGCGTTCTGCCCGGGCTGTGGCCGTCGAACGCCCGCTGCAGACGTGCTAGATCCACGTTAGGAAGTCACACACGACCGTACGCGGCATTTGCTTGTTTGTATCACGGTCGGCGTTACCTTTATTATGTATGCACGAGAGGTACCAGTCGCGTAAGACGGTTGTCTTACACGACGGGGTGGATCCCCTCCTGGTCGGCGTTGTCGGTCGGTGTCCAGTGTAAGACACAGGGGGCAAATATCCGAATACGACGACCGTCTTACACAAGGGGAATACAACATATGGAGCGTGTGACACTGCGAATTCCGAAACAGCAGATCGACGCGGTAGAACAGATGGTCAACTCCGGACAGTACCCGAACCGCAGCGAAGCGATTCGGGCTGCCGTCCGAGAGATGGTCGACGAACAACAGGAGACATCCGGGAACTCCAACAAACGAACCTGGGCCAAGGTGTAGGGTATGCAAGATATCGTTCAAGATGCACTTGAAAACGCCGAGGAGGAGAAGCGGGAGATGGACGCCGTGGCCGACGACGACGAGTTCGGCGATCCCCGGATCGTCATCGTCGGCGCTGGCGGTGCCGGTAACAACACGGTCAATCGGCTGTACAACATCGGCGTCGACGGTGCCGAGACGATCGCGATCAACACGGACAAGCAGCACCTGAAGATGATCGAAGCCGACACGAAGATCCTCGTCGGCAAGTCCCTGACGAACGGTCTCGGTGCAGGTGGCGATCCGTCGATGGGCGAGCGAGCCACCGAGATGGCTCAGGGAACGATCAAGGAAGTGCTCGGGAACGCTGATCTGGTCTTCGTCACCGCAGGGATGGGTGGCGGTACCGGGACGGGTGCGGCACCCGTCATCTCGAATATCGCCAAAGAGCAGGGCGCAATCGTCGTCGGGATGGTCTCGACGCCGTTCAACGTGGAGCGCGCGCGGACGGTCAAGGCCGAAGAGGGTCTGGAGAAACTCCGCGACGAGGCAGACTCGATCATCGTCCTCGACAACAACCGTCTGCTGGAGTACGTCCCGAACCTCCCGATCGGCAAGGCGTTCTCGGTGATGGACCAGATCATCGCCGAGACGGTCAAGGGAATCTCGGAGACGATCACCCAGCCGAGCCTGATCAATCTCGACTACGCCGACATGACGACGATCATGAATCAGGGCGGCGTCGCGGTCATGCTCGTCGGCGAGACACAGGACAAGAACAAGACGGAAGAGGTGGTCAAAGACGCGATGAACCACCCGCTGCTCGACGTCGACTACCGCGGTGCCTCCGGTGGGCTCGTCCACATTACTGGTGGACCCGACCTCACCCTGAAGGAGGCGGAAGGAATCGCAGACAACATCACCGAGCGGCTGGATGCCAGCGCAAACGTCATCTGGGGCGCCCGGATCCAAGAGGAGTACAAGGGTAAAGTCCGCGTCATGGCGATCATGACCGGCGTCCAGAGCGCACAGGTGCTCGGGCCGACGACCCAGAAGCAGGCCAACAAGTCCCGACAGAGTCTGGAAGGCGCGGACGAAGCGTCGTTCGACGCCAGCCAGAACCTCGAGGACTCGGGGAGCCAGAACAACTTCGGCGCCCAGAGCGACGGCGGGAAAAGTACCGTCGAGAAGCAGAACGGTCTCGACGTCATCCGGTAGCCGATCCCGTTTGGATCGGTTCGGAAACGCTGATTTGTGCGCGACGACAAGATGGCTTACTGTGACTTTCGAGCTCGATCGACGGCGACTATTGGCCGGTGGCTGTGCGCTTGCCGCTACTGCAGTGGCTGGCTGTTCTGACACTGACAACGGTCATACGACGTACGAGATCACCAACGAGCGATCGAGCGACGTCCTGGTCGACTTCAGGATGTATACGAACAGTGAACTCGTCCTCGCACAGGAGTACGAACTCGCGGCCGGCGCGTCACGTCGGGAAGAGAACGCGCTGGCTGGCGTGGAGTACGAAATCGAAGTAAACGTCGAGGACGAGGCGTCGACCTACGAACTCGAACGGAACGGCTGTGAGGATCAGGAGCTACGGATACGGATCGGGGAGGACGACGTCGAGTTCCACGCCGACAACTGCGAGTAGTGTCTTACATCGACTGGACAGCGTCGACCAGTGCACATTTCCGACAGCGCTCGCGGGTCGTCGGCGAGCCACACTCGGCGCATTCTTGCGTTTCGACGTCGCCAGTGTCGTCGCTGTAACTGTCGGCGGCGAGTGCGGCCATCTCCTCGTAGCCCGACATGATCGAGTGGCGGGTGCCGGGGTGGCGCTCTTCGAGGTCGTAGAGTAGTTCCTGAATCTCGCCGCGGTAGGCTTCACTGGAGTGTGGACACTCCGTAATGTGTGCGGGCAGGTCGGTCAGGTGGGCGTAGAGGGCGACCTCTTTTTCGGGAATATCTCGGAGCGGCTTCGCTCGGGGAACGAAGGCGTCCTGCTCGGAGCGCGTGCCGAGTTCACCGTCGTCTCCCGCGTCGTCCGGCAGGTCACGGTCCTCGAAGTCGCCGAGGCTGGCCTCGAAGTGGTTCGCCATCTGCTCGACGTCGCCTTCGAGGAAGTTCATCAGCGCGGTCTGGGCCTCATCGTCCAGATTGTGGCCGGTCAGCAGTTTGTCCGCGCCAAAATCCGCGGCGTACTGGGAGAGGAGGTCGCGCCGGAAGACGCCACAGTACGCACAGGCGGCCATGTTCTGGGGATCCTTCTCGACGACATCGTCCATCTGGACGCCGAACTCCTCCTCGTAGCTGACGATTTCGTGGCGCAAGTCGAGCTCGCTCGCCAGTTCCTCACAGGCGTCGACGCTCTTGTCGCGATAGCCCTCGATGCCCTCGTGGATCGTCAGCGCGATCAGCTCGATTCGGGGGTCCTCCGCAAACGTCTCGTCGAGGATATGTGTGAGGACGACGCTATCCTTGCCGCCGGAGAGGCCGATCACCCACGTTTCCGGGTTCTCGGGTGTGGCAGAGCGCGGGACGAGGCTGTCCTCGCGGATACGATGACGGACCCGACTCTCGACGGACCCGCGAAAGTGTTCCTCACAGAGATGCGAGCCGGAGTACGCCGCGTGCATCACGGCCTCGCGGTCGCACTTGGTGCAGTCCATTGCGGAATCGTAGCCGCGTGACCGGTATCACCGTTTCGGCTCGACACGTTCGAGCGCGCCCGGACCGTCCCGGACGGCGTCAAGGAGCGCGTCGAGGCGTTGCTCGCGCTCCGACGAGGAGAAGAGTTCGTGGCCGCCGTCGTAGAGGTGGATCCGCTCCGGCGGGACTCGCTCCCCGATCGCTCGCGTGCTGACCAGCCGATCACGGAGCGTGCAGAAGACGACGGTGTTCTTCGCGATGGGGGGAAGCGCTCGCTGCGCGTACAGTATCTCACGGAGGAACGAGGGTGCCGCCCGGCCAGCCCCCTCCGCTAGCTGGCGATCGGTCGCCAGTTCCCCGATCACGTCCCGATCGTTCGCCTCGGTGGGGAGGATGGGGACCGAAAGCGGTAGCTTTCGGAGTAGCGTCAGCGCGAGACCTTGCTGGCGTTCGTCGTATCCCCACCACGGGCTGAGATACGTCCGCGTCTCCGCGCCCTCGATATACGGCCCGATCAGGCCGCCGGTGCTGTGACCCAGTAGCCGGAACGAGTCGAGTCGGTCTACGTACCGCTCTACCGGAAGCACGTACTCCTCGACGAAATCATCGATGGTGTCGGGAAGCTCAAAGACGCTCACGCGATACTCACTGCGTAACTCGTCGATCAGCCACTGGACGTTTTCGTGGTCGATTCTGTTGCCCCAGCCGAGGACGAATACGAGTTCGTCGTCGGATTCCCCCTCGAAAGTCTGTCGGCGCACGGGCGTAGCTTCAATGACAAACAGTATAAGCGTTAGTTGTCGATCAGAACCGACGATCCAGCCGACGAAATCTCGACTCTCGCAGATCTGGACGGCGGTGTCGAGTCGCTCGAACTGTTCGTCTGCCTGATACGCGACTACGGCACGAGAACTCGGACAGAAGAACTGGTGCCGGACGAACAACGCGCTCTCTGCGGTCGTAACCCCGCGCTCACCGAATCCGTTTTGCGCCCGTAGCCAGTAGCCCTACTCGATGGACCGCAGTACGGCACTCGACCGCGCCGAGGAGATCGTCGACACCGTCGAGAGCGAGCGCATGCCCGTCCCCGTCCGCGAGGTCTGGGTGTACGGCGACGTCGCGCTGGGACTCGATCCGATCGATCGGCTCGATGTCTACGTCACCAAGGATATCCTGCTGGACGGCACCCCCGACCGCGAGGCCGAGTTCGTCGACTCGCACGGCGTCGAGGGCGTCGGCCGAACCGTTCGGGCCGACTGGGCCGACGAGCATCCGGAGCACCTGCGAGCGAACGCGAACGGCCACGCCGCGCCCGAGCAGTGTCTGGCGGCCCACCTGCTCGACGACGACGAACCGATCCATCTCGAGGTCTGTAACGCGAGTTTCGAGGACAACGTCACCCAGCGCATGCAGGGCGCGAAAGCCCGTGGTGCGTGGGAACAACTTCTCGATCCGCGCGGTGCGTGCCTCTGGGTCGGTGACGGCACCGGTGAGGGCAGACGAAGCGAGGACGCCCTGCAGAAACTCAGAAACGGCGAGTTACCCTTCCCGACGCTCCCCGAGGCGCTGACGATGATCGGACTGGACGAGGTCGACGCCGAAGAAGCGGCCGACGCCATCCAGGCGTGGCGCACCGAGCAGGAAGGCACGACGGTACGCGGCGACGTCGTCTAGGCTACTCGTCGTCTTCCTTTTCAGTAACCTTGTCCATCGTCTCTTTGAACAGCGCGTTGATCTCGTCGTCGTCCTCACCGTCCTCGTCGTCGAGGATGTCGTCGGGGTCAGGTGAGACTCCCTCGAACATTCGGCCGTCGTCGCCGTCGTCGGCCGGAATCGCCTCGTCGTCCGGGTCCGACGGCGGCTCTTCCGCTTTTTCACCGTTCTCAGGAACAGCCTTTTCCGCATCTGCAGATTCTTCGACTTCGTTGTCGTCCTCGTCACTCACTCCTGTACCGTCTTCCTCAGCCTCGACGCCGTCTCCAGTGGCCTCCGTATCCTCATCCGTCTCCGGTATCGCTGCCTCGTCCGATTGATCGGTTGCTTCGGCGTCCCCCGCAGTCCCAAAGGCATCACTCTCGTCGGCGGTCTGGCTTCCTGCGTCTTCCGTCCCAGTCGCAGACTCGAACCCTGGTAGCTCGAACTCGTCGCCCTCCGCATCGGCGTCCCCGTCCTGCTTCCCAGTGCTGATCGTTCCCGTCTCGCTAGCGGTGTCATCCAGATCCATCTCGAACCCACCGGTTTCGGAGTCGTCTGCATCCATTTCGATCCCGCCGGTTTCCGATGTGGGATCCTCTACACCCATCTCGAACCCGCCAGTTTCCGGTTCCGAGTCGTCCACACCCATCTCGAACCCACCGGATTCAGGATCGGCCGTCGACGTCTCCGAGTCGGTCCCTCCGAGGGACGCTTCCTGCTCGTCAGCCGAGACGTCGTCCTGATCGTCCGACTGTGACGGCTGGTCGTCTCTCCCGTCCTCCTCCCGGGACGCCTGGTCCTCGGTCGTGTCGCTATCGACAGCACTCTCCTCCGACGCGGGGGGAGCGGCTACCGCTTCAGCGGTCTGCGTCCCGTCCCTGTCGCTGGTGCCGGTCGAAGGCCCGTCCGCTTGCTCGGCTGACGCCTCTTCCGGAGAGTCGTCCGCAGACCCCCGAGCGACTGCATCGGTCGGTTCGGACTCCGACGTGGCCGATTCAGGTGCTGGCTGGGCGCTCACTGCGTCGTCCTCGGAGTGGACGGCCTTCGCACTACCGTCGTCCTGCGGTGGGTCGTCAGCCTCACCGGGCGCTGGCTCACCCTCCTCGCCGCCGTCCGACGGCTCTGCCCCCTCATCTGTCACTGGCTCTGGTCCCCCCCTGCTGTCCGACGCCTCTGACTCCTCCTCGACAGCCGCTTCGGACGTCGCGCTGGCGGGCAGTACAGGCCCGGTCAGCCCTCCAGATCCGGAGAGGCTACCGGCGAGTTGCCAGTAGACCATGGCGGCGTCGCTGTCGGGGTCGTACCGGAGCACGGACTGGCCATCGGCCGCGGCCTCCCGAACCGCGTCGTCCTCTGGAACGACGGCGAGCATGTCGGTCTGGAGTCGTTCGGTCACGCTGACTGTGTCGACCGCCTGTACCGACGGCACGCGCGAGAGGACGGTCCCGCGGATCCGACAGCCGTGATACCGGACGACTGTCGCCGTCTTCGCCGTCTCGGCGAGGTCGTCCTCGGCCGATCCCGAGACGAGAATGGCCTCGTCGGCCAGTTCGAGCCCCATCGCAACCTCGACGCCGCCGCCGTGCCCGAGGTCGAGCAGTACGAAGTCGTAGCGCTCGCGAAGGGTTTCCGCCGCCCGAACAAGCCGGTAGGTCCGGACGTCCGTCGTCGTCGGGAGTTCCTCGCCCAGCAAGTACTCGACGCCGTGTGGCCCGTCAACCATCGCTTCGTCGACGCTGGCATCGCCACGCAGTACGTCTCTGAGGCCCATTCCACCCTCCGGGAGGTCGAGCACGTCCTGAACGCCGCTACCGGTGAAGGTGGCGTCGACGACCGCAACGCGCGTCGCGGTTTCGGCCATCGAGCCTGCAACCGACGCGGTCGCAGTCGTCGTTCCGATCCGGTCGCGTCCCCCCAGGAGCGCGAACACTGTTCCTGTCATTGGAATGGCTATCGCCACCATCCACCGTCAATGTTGCCCTGCTGAGGACCACGAGAGAGGGTCGCCGCGGCATCTAATATAAAATTTCGGGTAGTTACTCCTCGCCGACGCGCCCGCTTGTCACGAAGAAGGGGACGACCTCGCGGCGGGAGTACTCGCCCGCCTGCATCTGCTCGATGACGTCACGGCCCATCGCGCGCCAGGCGTTCCGGAGTCGGTCGTAGCTCTCGCCGGTCAGTCCCCCGGCGAGCATCTCGGCGCGGTCGGCCGCCAACCCGTCCCCGGTCGCTTTGCGCTTCGCGGCGTCGAGATCGCGCTGGGAATAGGGCGCGGCGACGGTCCGTTCGTGGTCGTAGCGCGTCGTCGTGACCCGGACGAGGCCCTCCTGCTCGAACAGCGAACTGGTCTCGCTCCCGCCGAGCGTGACGTCGGTCCCGACGCCGTCGAGATACGCCTCGCGGGCGCGGCGAGCGAGTCGGGCCTCGGACTCGACGCTCGATTCGATCGTCACTGCACCGTTATCCGGTTCGACCGCCGCAACGCGCTCGCTGGCGACGCGGGCGAACTCCCTGACAGCGACGGCTGGCTCGGGGAGATTGATCAGGAGCGCCTGACAGACGACGAGGTCGACAGCGTCGTCGGCAAAGGGGAGTCGCGTCGCGTCGCCGGCAACCGGCGTGGCGTACTCGCGTGCGGATGCAAGAAGGGAGACGTCGGCGTCGAGACCGACTATCTCCGCACCGCTCTCTTCGGCGAGGACACGCGACAGTTCGCCAGTGCCACAGCCGACGTCGAGGATCCGGTCGCAGTCCTGCAGGTCGAGGTCCGCCAGCGCCTGCCGTGAGTCGTCCCACATCCCCGCACGGGTATCCCGCAGGTACGCCTCGGAGAACTCGCGCACGGGGAGTACTGGGCCGGGCAGCGTAAAAAGCGGGCCGATCCGGACCGCGGGCGCACAGCGAACCTCCCGGTCCGCGTCAGACCGATTCGGCTGCCCGGTCCCGTTTCGGATCCGGCACCTTGGTCGCCATCACGACGGCGTCGTGGAGGTTGTGGGTATCGACGACTAGCTCTGTCAGCGTGCGAATCTGAAAGCCGCGTTCTAGTTCCTGCCCGTAACACCGGGCGTATAGCTGTAGCCAATCGTCGAGCGCTCGGTGGAGCAGTTCCCACTCGCGCTCGGAGAACGCGGCGAAGTTCCCACCGCTCCGGCCGTCGATGTACAGCGAGACGAGTTCGCCGACACCGTCCTGTAGATACTGCTGGCCCTGCTCCGGCGCAGGTACCGGTGTCGGCGGTTCGAACGTCTCGCGGTCGCGGCGTGCTCGCTCGGCCAACCGCTCAATGCGCTCGCGGTGCTCGGACGCCATCAGCCCTCCCTGTACTCGACGCCCTTGCCGCCGCTCGGGTGTTCCCACTCCGTATCGGCGACGATGGCACAGGTCCCGCACTCGACGCAGGGCTGGGTGTCGAGGCTGACGACTTTCTCGGTGTCTCCGTTGGTCTTGATCTCCTCCTCGCGGTAACAGCCGCCACCGTAGTCCTTCGCACTCACCGGACAGGCCGTGACGGCGGTGCCGCTGGCCTCGAAGGTGCTATCGATGAGTTCGATGTGTGGATCACCGACGTTGTATGTCAGATCGCCGATCCGATCACCGAGTTCGGGCACCTCGATCTCTTCGTCGGCTTCGACCGGCGTCCCGAGTTCCTCGCCGATGATCGTCGGCACCGTGACGTAACTGGTTCGGGTGTCGGGAATCATCCCGAGCACGAACGGGGAGTTGAACAGGCGTTCGGCCGTGTCGTCGAACGCCCGGATCCCGGCCCGGCCGATCGGCGAGTTCAACAGTTTGTTGCCGAGCGAGGTGACGAAATCGCTCTCGGAGACCGCGCTGGTCAGCCGATAACGGGTCGGGCGAAGTTTGTCCATCACGCCCTCGCTGTTGAGTTTTTGTTCGTAGAGCGCGCCCGCCTGCGAGGCGTCGCCGCGGGTTCGCGCCTCGGCGAAGGCTTCGGCGGCCAGTCCACCCGCCGAGACGGCGTGGTTCATCCCCTTGATGATCGGCCCCTGGGCCTGCATCTGCCCGGCAGCGTCGCCGACCAGCAACAGTCGACCGCGGTGCGGCGACGGGTGGGCGACCTTCTTCGAGTCGGGGACGAGTTTGGCCGAGTACTCCCGTTCTTCGTACTCGCCCTGGAGATACTGATCCAGCACTGGATGGGTGAGCAGACTGTTCAGCAGTTCGTGCGGTTCGGCCTCCTCGGCGGCGAGCGAGTCGAGATGGAACACGGTACCGATCGACAGCGAGTCCTCGTTCGTGTAGAGGAACCCGCCGCCCCGGACGCCCTCGAACAGGTCGCCCGAGAAGAGGTGTGCTGCACCCTCGTCCTCGTCGATATCGAAGCGCTCGTTGATGACCTCTGGCTCCATGTCGACGACGGCTTTGACGCCCTGGAACCACTCCTCTGGCTCCTCCCAGTCCATCAGTCCTGCGTCGCGAGCGAGTTCAGAATTGACGCCGTCGGCCGCGATTATGACATCGGCCGTGATCGGATCGAGTTCGTCACAGGTCACGCCGACGATCCGTCCGTTCTCACGGAGCAGTCCGTTGACTCGCACCTCCGTGAGCAGTCCACCGCCGGTCTCTCTGGTCTTCTCGTGGACCCGCTCTGCGAGCCAGGAATCCATCTCGCGGCGCAGCACCGAATCACACCACGCCGTGTCGTGCTCGTGGACGCCTCCCAGATCGAACGTTTTGACCTTGTTCCCGGCGATGTTGTGGATGTAGTTCTCGTCGACAGGGCGTTCGGAGGCCTGCTCGCGAAACTCCGGGAACAGACTATCCATGGTGTACGGCGCGGACTCTTCGGCGTAGATCAGCCCGCCGGAGACGTTCTTCGAGCCAGCATCGACGCCGCGTTCCAGTACGAGCGTCTCGACGCCTTGCTCGGCGAGGGCCGCTGCCGCCGCAGCACCGCCCGGTCCCGCGCCGACGACGATGGCCTCGTAGTGTTCGTAGTCGTCAATCATCGGTCTCACCTCCAGTGGCCGGCACGCCCGCATCGACGATTGCCTCGGCGGCGTCGCCGGTCTCCAGTGCGTCGATCAGGTTCGGAAGCACCTCGAAGAGGTCGCCGTGGACGAAGTAGTCCGACCAGTCACGGATATCCGCGTCAGGATCGGTGTTGATCGCGACGATAGTATCGGATTCGTCACAGCCGACCTTGTGCTGGATCGCACCCGAGACGCCCGCGGCGATGTACAGATCCGGTTCGACCTCCTGGCCGCTCTCGCCGATCTGGCGGTCCTCGCCGGTGTAGCTCTCGACGTGACCATCGAACTGGAACGAGGATGTGATGATCCCTCGCGTCAGCCCGAAGGCGGCGTCCTCGAAGGCGTCGGTCAACTCCAGTCCTAGTTCGATGCCGCGCGTCGGGTCCCGGTCGATCCCGCGACCGACACAGACGACGACTTCGTGATCAGTGAGGTCGACGCCACTCTCTAGCTGGTCGTACTCCTCGATATCGACGGGCAGCCAGTCGTCATCGAGTTCGAGGTCGTGTTCGATCAGTTGGCCCTCCCGCTCGTAATCGGGGTCGGGCAGCTCGAACTTCCCGGGGATCACCGACGCACCCTGCGGGTGGAACTCGCGCCGTGGCGAGTCCAGACAGAGGATCGTCGAATACTCGAACCCGGAGAAGTCAGGCCGGGGCATGTGCAGGACGCGCTCGAACCGTTTCTTGCCGCCCTCCCCGCCGGTTTTGGCGGGGTTGCTGATGACGACGTCGTCGATATACAGGTCCGAACAGTCACTGGCCAGCCCCGAGTCGAGTTCGGCCTGCACCAGCGCCGAGAGGTCCCGTCCGTTGTTCGTCGCCGGGAAGACGACGTACCGGGGTTCGTCGTAGTCGCGCCACTCCTCCTCGTGGCGGTCCTCGCGGACGTAGGGGTGGCCCGCACCCCGGGCCATGTCGCAGTAGATCTCGGTATAGGGTTTGTGTCGGAACCGTTCGAGCGCCGGGTCGTCGTAGTAGATCGCGACATCCGCGCCGTAGGCGATCGCCTCCTCGGCGATCCCCTCGATATCGGAGCCGATCACGACCGCGACGACGTTTTCGTCCCCACCGGAAGAGTCGCTTCGCTCGCCTTCCGAGCCTCCGCTCGCGTCGCTCGCGGAGACCCCGTAGGTCTCGTTGTACTCGTCCATCAGTTCGCGGGCCTTCCCGAGCAGCTCCTTCGAGACGTCGACGAGTTCGCCACCCTGCGTCTCGCAGTAGACCCACATGTCTCGATACTCGCCGTCTTCGACCGAGTGGACGTACTCCTTGTCGGCCGTCGGATGGTCAAGGTGGGGATGGGCCTCTTCTGGTGGCTCGATCTCGATCTCTTCGTCCTCGCTTCCGAGCACGGAGTCGAGTTGCTGTTCGATCAGACGGAGCACCGTATCGCGCTCCTCTCCGGCTTCCTCCGCGTCGCGAAGCTCTTCGAGCCGTTCGGGGTCGTCGATATTGCGGATCAGGTTCGCCGCATCGGCCGTGCTTACCTCGGTGACGTCCACGGCTTCGTCGACGTCCCCGTCGTCTTCGGTTAGCGTCTCGATCCGGCTCTCGATGAGCGTCTTGACTGGGACGCGATCCTCGCTCTCCGCTTCGAGTTCGAGCATCGCCTCCAGTTCGTCGACGTCTTCGATGTCGTTGACTTTCGGTCCGAGTTCGGAGATGTCGTGTTCGGTTGGATCTATGTCGACCATGATCAGTCACCTCCCGCCTCTGCGGTAGCGGCCGCATGGGGACGCATTTCCTCGAGCAGTTCGTCCATCGACTCCTCCTCGGCCGGATCGATCTCTTCGGCCTCCCGTTCGGAGGGCGCTTTCGGGATCGGATCGACCCCCTGAACGATCGTCGGCGAGCCATCCAGCCCGATGTAGTCCGGATCGAGGTTCAGTTCCTCGTGATCCCAGACGGTCAGGTGATCCTCGAAGTTCTCGGCGCGTTCCTGTGTCTCCTCGCGGAGATCCCGATGTTTCAGCCGATGGTCGGCCCGGCGATACACTGGCTCGAACTCGGGGTCGGTGACGATGACTGCGGGCATCGGCGCTTCGATAGTCTCGATCTCTTCGATGTCGCCTTCGACGAGGCGTTTCGCCCGGATCCGTCCCTCGTCGGGATAGGCCTCGAGCGAGATGACGTGCGTAACTAGTGGCCAGTCCAGCGCCCAGCAGGTCTGTGGCCCGGTGTGGCCCGTCTCTCCGTCGGCGGTTTTGAACCCCGCAAAGACCAGGTCTGGCTGTTCGTCGAGGTTACTGATCCCGGTCGCAACCGTAATCGCGGTTGCCCAGGTGTCGGCCGCCGCCATCTCTCGGTCCGAGAGCAAGAACAGTTCGTCGGCGTACACCGACTCCATCCCCTCCCGGAGGATGTCCTTGTAGCCCGGCGGCCCCATGCTCATCAGCGCCGACGTCCCGCCGTTTCTGACCTTCGTCTGGAGGGCGGCTTTCAGTGCGAACTCGTCGTTCGGGTTCATCACTGTCGGCGTATCTCCACGTTCGAGATGGCCGTCCTCGTCGAACGAAACCGCTCCTTCACTAAAATCCGGTACTCCCTTGGTTAGCGTTAGTGTGTACATTGGTATCTAGTATCGTGTCAGAGGCGTCTCTGAATCTCCTCGCGAATCGGCTCTACGACCGGCCGGCGCGCCCGGCGTCGACGTCGATTGCGTCGACAGGACAGACGTCGACACAGAGCATACAGTCGATGCACTGTTCTTCCTGTGCTGGATCGGCTTTGATCTCGCTCTCCGGATGGCCCGGCGTGTCGACCCACTCGAAGACGTCTACCGGACAGTCCTCGAGACACGCGCCATCGGCGAGACAGATGTCGAAGTCGACGGCGACGTGTGTCCCGTGGATTCCTAACTGGTCGGGGTCCTCTACTGGTCCCCAGACGTCGTGGCCGTTGTGCTGGTCGACCACGTCGCGGTTCTGCTCAAAGTTCGAATCTATGGCCATTGCTATCTAGTATGGAGTTGTGGTGGTTACTTAAATCTTAGATTAAAGACCACCATATTTCGGGCGGATATCGGTCCAATGGCGCACGGCCGACCCGAACGTTTGTGCATGACGCACACGTCGGTGTAGCCGATGAACGACCGTGAGGTCTGTAGCGAAGCGGGCTGTGACCGGCCCGCTGCCGTGTTACTCCACATCCCGTGGGCCGAGAACAGGGCCGTCTGTACGGCTCATGCGCGGGTCCTCGCCCGACAGGACGGCGTCGTCGCAGAGCCCATCGAGGACGCCGCCGAAGACTGGCGGTAGTCACTCCTGGTCGCGCGAGACGTCCTGTTTCAACTCTACGTGCCCGCTTGCCCGCATCGATCCGTCGACAGTCGCGCCCGATTCGAGTTCGAGGTCGCCACAGGAGACGTCGCCGAGCACTCGGGCGTCGTCCGCGATGGCGACAGTGCCGTTTCGGGTGGTCACGTCGCCGTGGATCCGCGTCCCCGACCCGATGAGGATGTCCTCGCGCGCGCGCAGACTTCCGAAAACGTTGTTGTCCTCGCCGACGGTGATCGACTCCGCGCGAACGTTGCCGTGGAGCCGACAGCCGTCGCCGATCCGTGCCGGCGTCGAGACGCGCCAGGCGTCGTCGCTGACAGTCGCGTTCCGGGGCACGAGCAGTGGGTCCTGATCGGGGTCTTCGCTCTCGGCAAACTCGCCGAATAGCTCCTCGGCGGCTTCCTCCTCGCCGAGTCGGAGCAGTTGCGAGAGGTAGATAAACAGGAACACGATGGTCGGCATCGGATTGCGGATGACGATCCAGCCGTTCGCCTCGAACCCCTCCTCGATGTCGACATCGTCACCGATATCGAGGTCACCGCTGACCATCAACTGACCGCCGACGTGGACTCGCTCGCCGAGATAGGCGTCGCGGCCGACGAGGACGTTGCCGGCGACGTCACACCACATATCGAGCCGGCAGTCCGCTTCCGCCTCGATGTCCCCGCCGAAACGGACGCCCTCCCCAGCGAGGACGTTCCGACCGCGGACACCGAACTCGACCGTACTCCGCCCCCCGACGACGACGTCCCCGCCTGTCACCAGGTCGTGCTCTTCAACGGTGGTACCGTCGGGGATGGATAGCTCGTCCAGCGGGTTCGATCGCAGCGACACACCCTCCCGTTTCCCCCCACGGATATTAAACCCACGGCGGGCGTCCGACGGGCGTCAGACAGCGGGCATTCTGCACACTTTTACCTTCGACGCCCCGATTTACTCTCATGACTACACTTGCGTTCGACGAGCAGGGTGTCGACGTCGTCTACGAGGGCACCGAGTTCAGACTGGAGCGGGAACTTATCGAGAAAGCAATCGACAAAAGCTACTTCGACGTGACCGATCACGAGGTGCTCCAGATGGTCGCCTCGAACCCGGACCTGCAGGGCGAGCCACGGCGGATCGGCGACGTCGTTGACCACCGCTGAGACCGTGCTCGGCGGGGACGACTCGCTATCACGCTTCGGAGCGGTTGGCTCCGCGAGAACGACACCGACGACACAGGGCAACTGACCGGCTCCGTCGTCAAGGGGGGTAACTACGAAGCGTTTCGATCGTAACCGTTTCGTGACGAGTCCTGTCCGAACGATTGCAGATAAAGACGGGTCGAAACCACTGCCTCTTTATTTCGGGAGGTTGGATGATCTTGGAGAGACTGCACAGAGATATATGAACGGATCATCTGGGGAGAGGACGGGAGAAGACACCGACGTCGAATACGTCGCGGTGAGAGAGGACGGGACGGAGACCGGAACGCTGTTCGATCCGGACGAGGAGGACGCCTGGATCGAATCGGACGCGCTCGTCTCGCTGGCCGACGACGAGGCGTCGGGGACGCGTTTCGACGCCGAAACGGGCACGTATCACATCGAGTACGACTGGCGCGACGCCATGCCGATGAGCATGATCATCGTCATGGTAGTCGCCGATCTGGAGGGGACTGACCCGATGGAACTCACGCCGCTGTACGACTCGCTCGATCCGGAGCTACTGGACACGCTGTTCAGTCCGCGGTCGGACGGGACGCTCGCAGTCGGCGAGGTGACGTTTACGTTCGAGGGGCACCACATCCACGTCCACAAACACGGCCACATCAGCGTTCGCCCGCCCGAAGCGCTCGACGCCTAAGGGTCGTTGTCGTAGCGCTCGGCGGCCGACTCGAAGGCCAGTTCGTCTCGCTCTTTACTCCGGCGGCCTTCGGCTTCCGCGAGCGCTTCCGGATCCGGCGAGACGTCGTCGGTGACCCGTGCCCACGATTCGTGGACCTTCGCGTGACACCACCGACAGAGATACACCGTTATTTCGTGGCGTAACTCCTCGCCATCGCCTGCATAGGAGAGGTGATGTTCTTCCAGTAGCGGGCGCTCGTCGTCGTGGGCGACTCGCCGCTCTTCGAGGCCACAGCGAAGACACTCGCGGTCGTGATTTCTGGATCGGAACTGCGGACAGTCCTCCCAGTCCCAGTCGTCGCCGTCGGCGACCGGGCAGGCGAAATCGTCCGCCCGTCGTTCCCGCGCGAACTCCGGGTCCTGTTCGGCATACTCGAAGGCGTACCGACAGCGGCCGTCGTCAGTAACGAAGTCACAGACATCGACGTGTTTGTACGGGTCGTCAACGCCGACTGACGTCCCGGCGGGCGTCTTCTCCATACCTCCGTTCGGGGGCGAAAACTGTTGAACGTTACTCCGCTTCGTGTTCGATCTCCTGCATCAGCGTGTAGCTGTTCGATCGCTCCTGACCCAGCGCGGCGGGGTGTGCGCCGACTGCGATGATCAGGTCGTCACCGCTCGCGACGGTGGTGACGTGGATGTAGATGTCGACCTGCTCGCCCTCGAACTCGGCTGTCGTCTCGAAGGTGCTGACGCTCACTGTTTTACCGAGCACGACCTCCTCTCTGCTGTCGACCTGTTCGATGTCGTCCAGTCCGTCGTACTCGTCACCCAGCTGGCCCTGGAACTCGGAGAGGAGTTCCTCGTGTGATAGCTGGCCGATCGGATTGAGCGATCGGCCCGCTATCTCGGCGTTCGGCGTCGACACGACAGCGAACGTCGCCGCCTGTTGGGAGTCACCCTGAACGGTTAGATCCTTCTCGTACGTGTTGATCCAGTTGCCGACGATTACCCGGCGCTCGACGCCTGCCGCTTCAACCGTCTCGTCGACCGTCAGTTCTTCCGTGTTCGCGTGGTTGTACTCCGTCTCTTCCAGTCCGCTATCGCTGACGGAGGCTTCCGATGCCGTGAATTCGACGGTATCGCCGGAGATCAGGTCCATACAGCCCGCCATCGAAGCCAGCCCGACCGCGGCTCCCGTCAGTACGGCGCGTCGTCCCAATTTCATAGTGGTAACAAGCCGGTCAGTATATAAATCCTTTCCGGCAAGTAAAGTGGTGTAAAGCGCACCGATCGGTGCTGTCAATCGAGACGTGTCGGATCGTTTTCAAGCGTTTCGACTGTCCCCGTATCGGTGGTCAGATCGAACTCGACGACGCGGTCGACGTGGTCGGCTACGGGCGTACCGACCGATATCCCCGTAACGAGATACGGAGCACCGAGGACAGCTAGTCCCAGTCGACGACCGGCGTCTCCGATCGGCTGTACTCCTGATAGGCCCGCTGCATCGCGCGGACGGCTTCCTCGAAGGAGCGCCCGTCCCCGAGTGCCTCGCGAACACGGTCCAGTTTCCACGTGCTCGGCGTCGTCCGTCGCTCCCAGCGCGCTTCGAGCGGATCGATGTAGCGCTCGACGACTTCGTCCGGGACGTCCTGCGCCGCTAGCCCTGTCCGAGCGAGCGAGAACAGTTCGTCGTATATGTCGTCTTTTCGTTCGGTGCGCTCCCCGTCGGCAGTGACCCACGCGAGGTCGGCGTCGATCCCGTCGGTGACCGCCGCGTAGAAGCTCTCTTCGGCGGCCTCGTGATCGAGCGTCGCAAGCGGGTGGTCGGTCGTGACGATACCGCGGAGCAGACCCGCGACGAGCACCTGCAGGCCGACGTTGCCCGCAACCGTTGGCTGGGTGGGGAGGGGACGATACTCGATCCGGATCGACCGACGGTCGCCGCCGCCGACTGGCTGGCCGCCAACCACCGAGCGGACCCAGCGCCAGTAGGTCCCGCGCTTGTGGTCGAACTCCCAGAGCCGACCGTCGATGGTCGTCCGGTCGTCGTCCGCGACCCACTCGCGGAGGAACGGAGCACAGGTCGGATCGTCGAGGAGGTTTTCCAGAGTATCGGTCGTCGTCTCGATATCGCCGGGGACCCGGACCTTGTTCCAGGCGGCGTTGATCGATTGCTCGAAGGCGTCGATCCGGAGTTCGTGGTGGGTTTCGTCTAACAGGCGCTCGGGGTCGTCGACGTCGTACAGATCGATCGGCAGCAGCGGCGAGTTCGTCACCAGCGCCAGCACGGGCCCGAGAGTCCGGATCGCGGCGTTGTAGTAGGCCGGCAGGTCGTCGGCGTCCGGTAGCTGGAGATGGGGCTGGATAGAACTCGTCAGCGACTCACAGAGGATCGACGGGAACGCCACGTCCGCGCCCGGCACGGAAATCGGCACGGTCCCGTCAGTCTGCTGGAGTATCTCGTTGTCGAGCGCGTAGTAGCGAGTCGATTCGGTCATGTTTCGGGCTATCGTCACGCCGTCCTCGGAGGCCACGTCGCCGAGATACGAGCGGGTCCCTTCGGCGGGCGGAACGGCCCACATCGCGTCGAGGACGATTTCGGCCCCTGATTCGCGAGCCACAGCGCGTGCGGCTTCGAGACTGGAGCGGAGTTGGTCCGCCTGTGCCGCGATCCCGTCCCCGTCAAAAGGCGTCGGATCAGTATGCAGTTCGGCGTTGTGGAGGCCGAGTTCGCGGTCGCAGGGCGCGTCGAACACGTCGTCGGGAAGCCGGACAAGCCCGCCGTCGTCCATCGCGTACGCCTCTATCTCGATACCGAGCGCGAAACTCGGGTTGTCCAGATCGCCGCCCTCCAGCATGTCGGCAACCGTCGATGCCTGTCGTTCGACGCGCTCGTCGAACGTCTCTGCGGTCGCCGGCAAGAGCGACCGCAGGATCAGATCGGTGTGATCAGTCATTGTGGTCGCATTGGACGCCCACGGCATAGCCCTTCGGCATCGGCGTGACGGCCGGGCGTCGAACAGTCCAGTCGAAGACACAGTCTGTCGCGCCGCCAGCGGTCATCTATCCGCTCTCAAAGGCCCGTCATATGTCGGGATAACCGACCGAAGGGGGCGGGATACCCTCGCAGTGATTTCCCAACCCCTTTCCGGAGAGAGCACCCATATACGTCCATGTTGCAACTGACCAGCGACGACTGTCCGCGCACGAACGGTATGCCGATGCTCGGTCTCGGAACGTGGCAGAACGAGGACCCGGAGCAGTGCGCCGAGAGCGTCCGAACGGCGCTAGAGACGGGCTATCGACATATCGATACCGCGCACCTGTACGGCAACGAGGAGGCCGTCGGCGAGGGGCTCGCACAGGCTGATGTCCCCCGGGAGGACGTGTTCCTCGCGACGAAACTCTGGTACGACGATCTCTCGTACGAGGACGCCCTCGCGTCGACCGAGGAGCGCCTCGACGTGCTCGGCGTCGACTACCTCGATATGCTGTACATCCACTGGCCGGTCGATACGTACGATCCCGAGGAGACGTTCCTCGCTCTCGAAGAACTCCACGAGCGCGGCCTGATCGAACGCGTCGGGATCAGCAACTTCGAGCCCGAAGACATGGAGACGGCCGCAGAAGTCTGTGACGTGCCGATCTTCGCCAACCAGGTCGAGTGCCATCCGTTCCTCCCACAGGAGGACGTCCGGGCGAAAGCAGAAGAACTCGACATGGAGGTCGTCGCCTACTCGCCGCTCGCTCGCGGGGGCGTCTTCGAGTCGGAGACGCTGACCGAGATCGCCGAGGCAAACGACGCCAGCGCGGCGCAGGTCAGCCTCGCGTGGCTACTCGAAAAGGACATTACTCCGATCCCGAAGGCGACAAGCAGCGCGCACATCGAGGACAACTGGGGCGCGCTTGCGCTCGACCTGAGCGACGAGGAGATAGCCCGCATCGACGCCATTGAGGAGGTCGACCGGAAGATCGATCCCGATTTCGCGCCGTGGAACTAGTTCGATAGCCGGAAGCTTGAAATCGGATCGCTCGTACTGTATTCCGTATGAGTACGCGGTCGTCAGGAGGTGGCGGGTTTGTCGGCGCGATCAGGATCGACCTCCAGCGGTTACACGAAAGCTGGATGGAACTCGTGTTCCCACGCCAGCGGGGGACCGGTCACTCCGTGCTCGGGAAGTGGACGCCGAACACGACGGGTGGCTGGATCGGCTACCGGCTCTGGTCCGCCATCGGCGTACCGATCGTCGCGGTGCTGTATCCGCTGGCGCTGTTCGGGTTCATGCTCCGATTCTACTCGACCCGGATCGATCGGGTCGCCGCCGGCCTCGGCGTTGCCGGCGTCGTCATCATCGCGGCGCTGGTCTGGGGCGCGCTGACGGTCTTCGCCCACCAGGCGTTCAGCACCGACGGCTTCCTGGCAGTGCTGGCGGCCGGACTCGTCGCGACAGTCGCCGCAGGACTCGCCGTTATCACCTCGCAGGCTGGCGGCCGCCCCGTCTCGGTCGTCTTCGCGTACCCCGCCGCGATGACCGCACTCTTTCTCCCGCCGGTCGTCGCCGCGCTGTTCTCACCGACGATCGGTGACGTCATCCTGTCGGGCAGTGACTCGCTCGCGATCTGGCTGCTCGACACCGTTCTCAGCGTCGGCGGGATCGATCAGTGGCTCTCCGAGCAGTACACGCTCGCCGGGGCGGCCTATCTCGGAATGTGGTTCGGTATCGCCGTCCCGCTCGGCTGGGTTATCGGCTCGATGGTGACGCTTGCCGAACTCGTTCGGCCCTCCTGAGTCCTCCCTGTCTCGGTATGCTTAGGAGGCAGCAGTACTGACGCCCCAGTATGGAGTTCGATCTGATCAAGACCGTCGCAGCGTTCCTCCTGATCAACACGATCGGCGTCGGCGCGCTGATCGGTGCACCGATGATGGGAACGGATACGATTCTGATGATGGTACTGCCCTCGATGCTCGCCTTCGGTGCGATCACGCTCGCCCTCGGCGTCAAGTACGGCGAGTACCGTGCGACTACAGCCTGATTCTCGCGATCGAGAGTATCTATCAGCGGCCCCGATCCCGTCAATTATTTCCCCGCGTAGAGCCACCCTCGGAGTATGTTCGGAGGAGGTGGCGGTGGCATGGACCCCCGCAAGATGAAGCAGATGATGGAACAGATGGGCGTCAACATGGAAGACCTAGACGCCGAAAAAGTAATCATTCAGACGCCCGACGCCGATCTCGTCTTCACCGACGCCGAGGTGAACAAGATCGACGCGCGGGGTCAGGAAACCTACCAGATCGTCGGTTCGCCCGACGAACAGGAACCCGGCACTGCCGGCGGCGACGCGCCGGCCGTCGAGAGCGGTGACGAGGACGCTGACGGCGTCCCCGAGGAGGACGTCGAAATCGTCGCAATGCGCACGGGTGCGAGCGAGGACGACGCTCGCGAAGCGCTCGAAGAGAACGACGGTGACCTCGCTGCCGCAGTCGACCAGCTAGAGTGACCGTTCTCGTCGTTCGCGGGAGCAGACAGTTCCTCGTCGAACCCGGCGAGGAGCAGGGCACCGATCTGGGTATACTGGAGGTTCCCGAAGACGTCGAGCCGGGCGATACGATCGCGACGCATCTCGACGAGGAGTTCCAGGTCCGGCGGCTGCGCGGCCCCGATCTGTTCAACCATATGGAGCGCACCGGCGCGCCGATGATGCCCCGAGATATCGGGCTGATCATGGGCCACGTCGGCGCTGGCAGGGGCGACCGCGTGCTGGACGCCGGGACCGGAACCGGCGTGCTTGCCTCGTATCTCGGCCGAGCGGGTGCGGACGTCCTGACGTTCGAGCGCGACCCCGAGTTCGCCAAAGTAGCCCGCGGCAACATGGAACTGGCCGACGTGAGCGACACCGTCGACGTCCGGGCGGGTGACGTGACCGAGTTCATGACGGAGTGCGAGGAGCGATTCGACATCATCACGCTCGACACGGAGGACGCCCCGACGGTCGTCGAACAGGCACCGGAGCTACTGGCACAGGGGGGCTACCTCGCCGTCTACTCGCCGTTCGTCGAGAACACTCGCGAGGCCTGTCGCACTGCACGAGAGGTCGGCCTCTCCGACGTCGTCACGCAGGAGACGATCCAGCGCGAAATGGACTTCGACGACCGGGGCTCCCGGCCCTCGACCGCCGGTGTCGGTCACACCGGCTATCTGACGTTCGCGCGGAACCTCTGAGCGCGACCGTTCTCATTCTACTGCGCGGATCAGATCGAGCAGTTCGTCGCGCCACTCCGCCGGTGTAGTCCCGACCCCGTCCAGGTCGGCAGTCCGCGGGTGTGCACCGCCAGCGATCCGAAAGCCGTCGCCGAGCCAGACGGCAAGCCAGCCCTCGACCCCGATCGAGTCGCTCTCGCCGTCGTACCGACCGCGATAGCCCAGTAGCGTCGCACGGTCGCCGCTCTCGACGCGCATGCGCTGGCGGGTCGTCTGCTCGACAGCCTCGATCCCCCGGGCTTCGAGGTCCGCCGCGAAGGCCCGTTTTGCCTCCCTGACGACGGTCGACCGGATCATCGGACCCATCCCCGGCCCGAGGGACGGCGAGAAGGAGAGCCGAGTAGCGAAAAAGAACCTGATTGTGGCCTCCCCCACTACTGGTCCCAGGTGCTCGCGTAGGTCGGCGTCCTCGTAGACCAGCGTCCGCCCGGCCACCGTCAGCGTTGGCAGCCGGAACCGCTCTTCGACGCTATCCTCGATGCGCTCCCAGCCGTCGGCGTCGAGACGCTCGTTCGGCACGGCGGGCGGCGGCGGATCTGCCATCGGGCGTAGTTCGCTCGCAGGCTACTTCAGGATTGGCGCGGGCGAAGCGGGGCGTTCGTCCCGTCCCGCTCGTCGACATACCGAATATAACAAAGTTTGGCTCGCCATCCGATGTTCTGTCACACGATGACACACCATCCCGGGTGGGGCATCGAAAGGGGCCGACCGCTCGACGGCTCCGCCGACGCAAGAACCGCAGGACGGAGTCCGAGGATCGCAGCGAGGCAGAGGCGTCGAGCGGGAGGGGGCTTTCGGGGACAGACGTAAAGCTAGCTGTGGGCGGTGGGCTGCAGGTGGCGAGCTCCGTGAGAGAATCAGTTCCGACTAGTGGTCGTCTTCGCGCCACTTGTGCTCGCACTCGGTACAGACGAAAAAGCGCGTCTCGGACTCGTCGGCCGCCCGGATCTGCTGCATGTACCAGTACGCCCGGTCGTTCCCACAGTTCGGACATCGAGCGTCGGTGGTCGGCAGACCGCTCTCGCCCTCGCCCGTTTCGATCACTTCACTGACCTCCTGATCGTCGGTAATCACGTAGTTCGCGTCGGGGTTTTTCGGCTGTTTGTTCCCACAACTATCACAGATCCACAGCTCGTCGTCGGCTTTCATCATCGAACCGCACTCGTCGCAGAACTCCATTGGTACACACGACTACACCAGTGAGGAGTGATAAGCCCGGCGCTTGGTCGGTCCTGGCGACGGAGAGCTCCCTCCCTTGTGTTCTGCTAACAGATAACACCTCTTCGACACCCATTTGTTTATTCACTCCTGAGCGCAAATATGGATGGTCCCCGAACAGTAGTATCCGCATTTATCGTTCTCGTTCTCCTCGTCGGGGGGGTAGGTCTGGCCACGGCCGTCCCCGACGCGCGCCTGATCGTCGACGACGCCACGGTGACGCCGGAGACCCCCGATCCCGGGGAGACGACGACCGTCGATCTGAGCGTCTCCAACTCCGCCGGAAGCGGGGAGCCCGTGACCATAGATAGCGTCACTCTCAGCGACGGGGAACGGATTTATGCGACCGCTGAAAACGTGAGCGCCCTCTCGCCAGGTGATAGCGTCACAGTGCCGCTCTCGACCGCGTTCGACGAGGCCGGCGTCCACAGGCTGACGGCTACGGTCAACGGCTCCTATGCCGACACCGACGACGACGGTGAGCAGATCACCGAAGCGGTAACGATCACCTACCCGGTGACCGTCGTTGTCGGCGGTGTCGACGCCGATGGCATCGAGAACGACGTGCAGGTCGACGCGCAGGCAGTCGATGCGAGCAGCATCGAGGACCAGGAAGAAGAGCCCGCAGCAGGGGTCGACCTGAACGTCGGGGACCTCGGCGGCGCGCTCGGCGGGGCGAACATTCAGCAACCGGACGACGAAGAGGAGGAAGACGAATCGGCCGACAGGGTCGGCGATCGGCTGTTGCGCATCGAAGTGACGAATTTCGGGACTGCAACCGCCCGCTCGGTCGTCGTCGAACCGGCGGCGAACGAGAGCGACCTGCCGCGACTCCCGATGGCAGATCTCGAACCGGGCCAGCAGGAGGTAGTCTACATCGATCTCGCTCGGATCGAGAAGGCAAGCACCGTAGACGTGACGGCGCGATACACGCTGGGAACGGAGCGTCTCACGAGCGCAACGGCCTACGAGTACGCGCCGGAGCAGCCCCCAACCGCGGAGCTCCAGTTTACCGATCTCGATCTGGTCACCGACGGTGACGTCGTCGAGATATCGGGCAACGTCGCAAACGTCGGGACGGCAGGAGCAAGCGGCGCTGTCGTCGCGGTCGAAGAGAGCGAGGGCGTCGACCCGATCTACCCACAGCGTAGCTACTTCGTCGGTGCCGTCCCCGAGAGCGATTTCGTCGGGTTCGATCTGACCGCAAGCGTCGACGCGAACGCGACCGATAGCGTCCCCATCACGGTGACGTATCTGGATGACGGCGTCGAACAGGAGCGAACTGTCAAACTGGACTACGTGCCGCGCGAGCAGGCGTCCGGCGACGACGGACGGACCCTCTGGCCGTTCGCTCTCGCAGGCAGTGCGGTCCTGCTGGTGTTCGGTGGCGGTGCACTCGTCTGGAGGCAGTAGAATGGACGCAACTGAGACCCCACAGTCCGCGACTACGGACCCCGAAAGCGTGCCGGCGCTGGCACTCGACGGCGTGACGAAACGCTACGAGAGCGGCGCGGAGACGGTCGTCGCCCTCGACGACGTAGATCTGCGGGTCGAACGCGGCGAGTTCGTCACCATCATGGGTCCCAGCGGCAGCGGGAAGTCGACCATGCTCAACGTGCTCGGCCTGCTCGACGAACCCACGACGGGCACAGTCAGGATCGACGGGCAACTGACCGGGAACCTCGCGGACGACCGCCGGACGACGATGCGAAAGGAACTGCTCGGCTTCGTGTTTCAGGATTTCTATCTCCTGCCGACGCTGTCGGCGGTCGAGAACGTCACGCTTCCGACCATCTTCGGCGACGGGCCACCACGCCGCGAGCGAGCGATCGATCTCCTCGAACGCGTCGGACTGGGTGACCGACTCGATCATACGCCGACGGAGCTAAGCGGCGGCCAGCAACAGCGGGTCGCAATCGCCCGCGCCCTGATCAACGAGCCACGGATCCTGCTGGCGGACGAGCCAACGGGCAACCTCGACGTGGACACCAGTCGGCAGGTGCTCGACGAACTCTCGGCGATCACGGAAGACGGCGTCAGCGTGATCGCGGTGACACACGACGAACTCGTCACGGACTACACCGACCGAACCGTCGAGTTGTTCGACGGACGAGTACGATGATCGAGGCTCACACCGGAGGCGAGATCGCATGGTGAAGTTCCCCGCAATCTTCGTCGCACGCCGGAACCTCTCGCGGAACCGGCTCCGATCGATCCTCGCCGGCCTCGGCATCCTCATCGCCGTCGTCGCTATCGCCGCCCTGGGAATCTTCGGGAACGTCCTCTCGCTGGGTGCGGCCGACGCACTCGGCGACATCGGCAACGAAGTCGTCGTGACGCCGAACGCCGACGAGGGGTACGAAGCGATCAGTCAGCGGCAGGTCCAGTCGATCGAGCGCGTCACCGACGAGGTGACGGTTGCACCGATCAAGACGCAGCGAGGGTTAGTTACCCGCGGCACGGCATCGACCGCGTCGCAACTGTACGGGATCGAGGATCCCGCCGCGATCTACGAGGCTGCGGAGGGACGGCTGCCGGACAGACACACACAGGGAGCGATCCTCGGGAGCAGCGTCGCCGAGCAACTGGAGGCCGGCGAGGGTAACGTCGTCACCATCGAAGACACGACCTACCGAGTGATCGCGGTCCTCGAACCGGTCGAATCGTTCGGCCCGCTCTCGGCGGACGACGCCGTGTTGCTCCCCGAGAGCGCCGTCGGCGGCAGTGGCTACGAACAGGTCGTCCTCCGCGGGGAGGAGGCAGGCGCAACGTCGGGTGCGGCCGAAGCCGTCAGAGGCGAACTCAACGCCCGCGAAGAGCGGATCGACGTCTTCGAGCTATCGGAGATCACCGACGAGATCGACGAGTTCTTCTCGCTGCTACAGAGCTTCCTGCTCGGGATCGGTTCGATCTCGCTGGTGATCGCCGGCGTGAGCATCCTGAACGTCATGCTGATGAGCACCGTTGAGCGGCGCGAGGAGATCGGCGTCATGCGTGCGGTCGGCGTCAAGAAAGGGGAAGTGCTCCGGATGATGCTGATCGAGGCCGGCCTGCTGGGACTGGTCGGCGCGGTCGGCGGTGTCGTCGTCTCGATACTGCTGGCTGCCGGACTGTATCTGGGCACGACCGTCGGCCTGGACATCCTGCTGGATCCGACCAACCTGTTCTATCTCGGACTGGCCTTTACCTTTGGCATCGCGGTGAGTCTACTGAGCGGTCTCTATCCCGCGTGGAAGGCGGCGAGTGAGCGCCCGGTCGACGCCCTCCGGGATTAAGCTAGCCGTCGCCTTCCGACTGAAACGGCTCGCCGACTGCGCCCCGCGGCAGGGTGTTGTGAAGCCCGGCCGTCAGTGCGTCCGGTGACCGATAGCTCTCTCCTGGCATCCCGCCGACGAGGTCACCGAGGTTCTCCTCGCCGTCTGCAAGCTGGAGCGTGACGTCGTCGAGTTCGGCCGCCGCCTCCGCGGGCGTCACCGGATAGTCGAGTTCGTCGAGCAGTTCGTCGAGATGGCTAAGTCGGACCTCGCGTCCCATACGTGGTGTTCGTGATCGAGTGACATACGTATATATGATGGGATGCATGACAGTTCTGTCGGAGCTAGGGGGCGAGATTCAGAACTGGCAAGTACCACGGCATCGATAGCACGACTCGATGACGCTTTCGGAGGAAGCTCGTGACCGTCTGGCTGATATCGTAGAGCTACAGCCGACGAAAAACGGCGAGTTGCAGGAGCGCTGGGGGATGGAAGGCGGCAGCGAGGTGCACAGCTATCTCGAATCGGAGCTATCCGATTACTACTACCGCGACGACAACAGCCTGATCCGTGCGACGAGCGAGGCAAACGACCTCGTCGACGTCGAACCCGGGATCGAGTCGGACGAGGACGACGTACCGAGTCTCGTTCGGGTCCCCGAACTGCAGGCACAGATCCTCGGCGTGCTGGCAGGCCCCGACGAGCGGTCACAGAGCGTCGTGTCCGTGCTCCACGCGCTCCGGGACGCCCACGATGTCGATCCGGACACTGACGAGGTCCGCTCGGCTCTGCAGAGTCTGCGGCGTAAGGGGGTCGTCGACGTCATCTACCGGAGTGTCCCGACCTTCCGGCTGGCGCTCGACCGTGAGGAACTAGATGTCGAACAATCCGATTGATCACGGTTACAACGCGTTCTCGGGGGGACCGACCTCGGTGTTTTCCTTGCAGATCTTCTCGATGGTCTCCCAGTGTTCTCTGGCGGGATCGCTCGGTTCGTAGACCGCGCCGTACTCGTCGTCGGTCTTGGAGACGACATCGTGTTGCAGGAGGACGTCGAGATGATGTCTGACAGTCGTGTAATCGAGGTCGAGCGCCTCCGCGAGCTGGTTCGCGTTTCTCGGCCGGTCGTCGAGTGCCTGGACAAGTCGGATTCGGTTTGGACCACCACGACTCCTGCCGAAGACGTACCAGAGCTCGGAGTTCATCTGCTGTGGGGTAATGGAGGATCCGACATAAGTACAAACTGAATACTCGATTCGGGGCAAAGCCGCCTGCTCCGTAAGCCAGGGTTTGTGAGAACAAGCGATCCATACCGGAGAGAATTAGGAGAGAAAAGGGGCAGAGTTCGGAAATCCTTGAAACGTACGCATTTCTCTAAGTGTATACGTCGTTATGAAACCAAATAAAGGAAGACGTACGATTCTAAAAGCGACCGGTGGAGCAGTACTGTTCGGTTCCCTTGCAGGATGCACCGACGCTGGCGATGGCAACGGCGCGGAGAACGGTACGGAGAACGGCGCGGAGAACGGTACGGAGAACGGCGAGGAGAACGGTACGGAGAACGGTGAGGAGAACGGTACGGAGAACGGCGAAGAAGAAAACGGCGAAGAAGAAAACGGCGAAGAAGAAAACGGCGAAGAAGAAAACGGCGAGGAAGAGGAGATGGCGATGCTGCGAGTCGCCCACCTCTCGCCCGACGCCCCGAACGTCGACGTCTACGTCGATGACGAACTGACGCTCGAAGACGTCTCCTTCGGCACAGTCAGTGATTATCTAGAACTGGAGCCGGCCGCCTATGCGATCCGGATCACTGCGGCCGGCGACGAGCAGACAGTCGTCTTCGATGAGGAAGTCGAGCTAACGGCGGGCGCGTTCACCGCGGCCGCAATCGGCGAACTCGCAGATGACGCGTCCCAGGCCTTTGCAGTACAGACCTACGAGGACAATCTGGAAGATCCGGGCGACAACGCACGGATCCGTGTCGTCCACGCGTCGCCTGATGCCCCGAACGTCGACATCGCGGCGGGCGGTGAGGTCCTGCTCGAAGACGTCGCGTTCGGCGAGGCTGGCGCGGTCGAGGTGCCCGAAGGCGAGTACATGATCCAGATCCGACCAACCGGTGAGGAGGAAGCCGTCGCCGAGTTCCCGACCGAAGTCGCTGCGGGGATGGTCTACTCGGCCTTTGCCGTCGGCTATCTCGCACCGGAGGAGGCTTCTGCCGAGGAGGCCCCGGGCTTCGATCTCCTCCTTGCTGTCGATAACGAAGGCATGGATAGCGGGATGGAGAACGGTGAAGAAAACGGTGGCGAGAACGAGACTGACGAAAGCTGAGCGTAAGCTACATCCTTAGCGACGCTCGTCGTCAGTAACCGGCAACGAGGTACGAGTCGCGCTCGGACGTGCCTGCTTCCGGGCTATTTTTTCGTCGAGCGAGTCCGTGCACGGCGAGCGGCGAGCAACTGCGTGATCCCTTTGCCGGGGCCGCCCTCGATCGGCCACCCACGCTGTCGCCATGCCGGCGGTTCCGGCTCGAACTCCGGACAGGAGCCCGAACACTCGCTACTGGTCTGGGTCCGACAGTGTGACCCACACCACGGGAGTAGCTGTCCCGACTGCTCGCGCGCGCCGAACCAGCGACAGTCCGACCGCATTACGTCGACGAACGACCGCCAGCCACGCTCGTACGCGCGCTCCGCAATCGCCAGTCGCAGGTCGGCTTTCCGCTCGGGCGAGACGTACTCGAACGTCGCCGCAGAGTGGTCAAAGGACGAGTCCGAGCCACCTCGATCGGTGATTCTCGTTCCCGGCGCTGCCGGATCGAGCCCCTGTGCGTGCCACGCGACCGACGCCGAGAGCATGGCCGGATCGATTTCGAGGACGCCAGCCTCGACGGGTAGATCCTCGAACAGGGCCGGCGACACCGAGTCGTCAGTCGGCCGGGTCGCGACCCACGCCTCGTCGGCCAGACCGAGCGCGACGTCGCGTTCGATCTGTGGCTGGAGAACCCTGGCCGCACTGGCGTCGAGATCCGGCTTGTTCTCGACCGCGACGATCCGGTCGACCCAGTCAGGGTAGTGGAACCGCCGCCGGATCTCGATCCGATTTCCTGTCTTCCTGACGTCGAGGATTCCCCTGTCGTCGGCCTCGTGAATCGTCTCGCGGACGTATCGCCACGGGTAGCCGGGATCGGGAAGTGCGTCGCGGTAGTAGGTCCACTCGTCCGGTGCCGAGCGAACGACGTGAAGGAGGTCGCTGTCCAGCCGATCGGTCCCGAAGTTCGCTCGCTGGGCGAGCGCCTCGCGGGACGTCTCGATCACGATGGTATCCCAGCGACGCCGTTTCGTCCCGAGTTGGCGGGCGACCAGCACGACAGTGTCGTCGTCGAGCGACCCGGTCGGCGGCCAGTCCCGCTCGGCCCAGTAACAGACGCGAAGCTCGAAAGCGAACTCCGAGTCGTATCGGTGGCTGTCGGGCACGGCTAGAGAGATGCGCCCAATCGGTCAAAAACGATGCGTACAGTCCACCCGGATCGGGCAAGCGTCCTGCAGGCCACCAACCTACCCATCACGTCCCGTCGCCGTCCGCCCCTTCCCGTACTTTCACGGCCATTCCGGTCTCGAAGTCGTGCATCGCGTCGGCGGAAAGCTCCGCCCGCCCGACTGCGAGCAGGTCGCCGTTCTCGTGGACGACGAGGGCCTCGTCGCCGGGGCGGAGTTCCTCGTCGACGCGTGTGACGAACTTCGCGAAGACGTTTTTGCCGTCGCGGACGAACGGTTCGCTCTCGTCGCCGACGACGACCCGGTTCCGTGGCTCGTCGAGCGCAGTGAGCCGTCGCCCGCCCTCGATCCCGAGCGTGAACCGGCCGTCAACGTTCAGCGAGACGAGTCGACCCGCGTCGACGAGCACCTGCTGTGGACGGCCCGAACTGCTTCGCTTGACCGTGAACCGATTGCCCTCCGGGAACAGTACGTGGCCCGCATCGCCGCCGAACTGATAGTCGGCGACAGTTCGGAGGCCCGCTTCGTCTTTTTCCAGTCCAGTATCCTCGGCGTCGCTCATTGGCGGCTACTGGATCCCAGTGGGTGAAAGCGCTTCGACATTCAGTGAGTCGCTGGCCGACGTTCGTGTGACGATACCATGTAACAAACTGTCGGCGAAAGAGAGAAACATATAAAGAAGAAGCGCAAAATCCGGGATATACAGATGGATACTACGAAAGTGGCGGCAGGGGCCGTGCTGATCGCGGTCAGTAGCGTTATACTCATTTCGACTGGATCGACCGATTCGGGCGTTCCCGTGATGCTCGCAGGCGTGGCAGCGATACTGATGGCGGCTGGCTCCCTGCTGGTCGGGACGTCGGGCGATGGACCGGCAGTGTAGGAACGACGCTTCGTTCACCCGCTCAGAGCAGGAACGTCTCCGTTCGCTCGCTCAGGTCGACAAAGGAATCCGCGGCCTCTTTTAGCTCTTCGGCAGTCGAGGACTCGAAGCCCATCACTTCGACGCGAACGCCCTCGTGGCGCATGTGCGAACAGAGCCGCGAGAAGTCGCCGTCGCCGGTACAGAGGACGATGGTGTCGACGTGCTCGGCGAGCGTGACGGCGTCGAGGCTCATTCCGAGGTCCCAGTCGGCCTTCTTCGAGCCATCGCTGAACGTCTTGATATCCTTGATTTTCGTCTCGAAGCCGATGTCGGTTAGCGCCTCAAAGAAACTCTCTTCCTCGGGCGAATCCGCGCGGATGACGTAGGCGATAGCCCGCGTCAACTCGCGGCCCTGAACGCTCTTTTCGAGCAGGGACGAGTAATCGATGTTGTTCGTGTACAGGCTCTGAGCGCTGTGATACAGGTTCTGGGCGTCGACCAGAACGGCGACGCGCTGACCCGGATGAATCTCGGTCATGGCGGTTATTATGCGGGGCAGTACATAAAGAAGGGGAGTCGGCTGTCGGTGTTACCGGTGGTCCCGGAGGCGCGCGATCCGCTCCTCGGTCGAGGGGTGCGTCGAGAGCAGTTTCTTGAGTCCGTCGCCGGTGCCGAAGATACAGAGTGCGGCGACCGAATCGTCCATCTCGACGTCGGTGCCCTCTGCGCTACGCTGGATCTTTTCGAGCGCTCGCGCGAGCGGTTCGCCCGATCCGATGGCGTCCGCGGCATCGCTGTCGGCGACGTACTCGCGGTACCGCGAGATTGCCATGACGAAGACCATCACGAGCATCTGCGTGACGATACCGACGACGAAGGCGAGCACGAAGTCGGCAATGCTGCGCTCGCCAGTGAGCAGAACGATCCACTGGGCCGCGATGCCAACGATAGCGGCGACCGACTGGGCGACCGTCATCGTCACGACGTCGCGGTTCCGGATGTGCGCGAGTTCGTGGGCGATCACCCCGTTGAGTTCCTGCCGGTCGAGGACCTGTATCAGTTCGGTGGAGACGACGACGGTCCCCTTGCCCTTCCGGCCGGTCGCGAAGGCGTTCGGCGTGCCCATGCTGGCGACCATCAGCCGCGGCTTCTTGATCCCCATGTCCCGCGAGAGGGACTCGACTGTCTGGTGGATCTGTGGATATTTCTCTTCGGACATGTCTTCGGCGCCGACGCTCCGGAGCGCCAACTTCGTCCCCAGGATATACTGGAATCCGATGAAGGCAATTGTCAGGATGCCGACCAGCCAGAGCGGCCAGCCGAACGATACGACTGCGACCAGCGCGGCCAGCGAGAAGAACGCAAACAGGATGGTGCTGACGATCGCCATCCTGATCTTGAGACCTACATGTCGCATACCTACCGATAGCTATCGGCAACTGATAAATCGTATGGCAGAGAGTATACGTGTTAACAGACGACATGTATTGCGTACCATGCATCCCCTCATCCACGGATCAACTATCGTCGGCGAGAACACAAACCCTAAGTTCGGCCGCTCGGACGTTCTCTACTGTGTACGGACTCGTTCGACGGATCGACCTGCGTGCCGGATCCCCGAGCGAGTGCTCCGTAGCCCTTTCTAAAAAACGCGGCCGATAGGGACTCCCGGCGAGTGTGGCACCCTCGTCGCGGGTCCGATCCCGGCCGCGGATGGATCGATTGATACCGACCGATCACGACATACCAGACATGACAACGAACCCCTTCAACGGCGTGTTGCCAGCGATGGTGACGCCGTTCAACGAGGACGAGAGCATCGATCACGACCAACTGCGAGCGGACGCACAGCGCCTCGAAACCGCCGGCGTCGACGGGCTTGTTCCCGTCGGTTCGACCGGCGAGAGCGCAACGCTGTCTCACGACGAACACGTCGAGGTCGTCGAGACTGTCGTCGACGCCGTCGAGGACGTGCCCGTCATTGCCGGAACCGGGAGCAACAACACTCGCGAGGCGCTGGGACTCTCCGAGCGCGCTGCGGACGCCGGGGCCGATGGCCTCCTGCTCATCTCGCCGTACTACAACAAGCCCGAACAGCGCGGCTTCGTCGAGCACTACACCCAGGTCGCCGACGCTGTCGACCTGCCACAACTCGTCTACAACGTCCCCTCGCGGACCGGGCAGAATATCGAACCGGATACCGTCGTCGAACTCGCATCTCACGAGAACATCGCGGGCCTGAAGGCCGCCAGCGGCGATCTGAACCAGATATCGGAGGTCATCGAGCGAACACAGGACGAGGAGTTCACTGTCCTGTCGGGTGACGACGGTCTAACCCTTCCCATGCTCTCTATCGGCGCCAGCGGCGGGGTCAGCGTCGTCGCAAACCTCGAACCCGAGCGCACCTGCGCGATGGTCGGCGCGGCGCTCTCCGGCGACTTCGGGCGAGCGCGAGCGCTACACCACGAACTCGCGCCGCTGACGCGGGCGCTGTTCACGGAGACGAATCCGATCCCGGTCGTCGAGGCGATGCATATCCGCGGGCACGCAAAGCCGGTCGTCCGCTCGCCGCTGACGCGACTGTCCGAGGAGTATCGGGACGAACTCGCCGAGATTCTGGCGGATCTCGACGGCGAGAGGGCGGCCGACGTCGCGGAGGCGGACCGATGAGCGACGACGTGACGCGGATCGCAGTCAACGGCGCGGCCGGTCGGATGGGCCAGACTGTCATCGAGACGGTGGCCGACCGGGAGGATCTGGAGGCCATCGTCGGCATCGACGTCGCGGATGTGGAGGCCGTCGACGGCGTGCCAGTCGTCGCACCCGACGATGCCGCCGCCGCGTTCGCCGAGTACGACCCCGACGCACTCGTCGACTTCACCATCCCCGAGGCGACGCTCGGCGTCCTCGACGCCTGTGTCGAGCACGAGGTCGCACTCGTCGTCGGAACGACCGGCTTCGACGAGGACGAACTGGATCGCCTCCGCGAGACGAGCGAGCGGATTCCCGTACTGAAGGCGACGAACTTCTCGCGGGGGATCCAGGTGCTGCTCCGAACCGTGGGCGAGGCCGTCGGCGCGCTCGACGGCTACGACCTCGAACTGATGGAGACCCATCACAACGAGAAGATAGACGCGCCCTCGGGCACCGCAAACACGATCCTGGAGACCGTCCAGGAGAAGCGTGACGTCGAACCGGTGTACGGACGCGAGGGCCACGCCCCCCGCGACGAGGACGAAATCGGCGTGCTCGTGCGGCGGGCGGGCGACATCCGCGGCGAACACGAACTCGTGCTCGCGGGCAACGACGAGGTGCTCTCGCTGTCCCATCGCGCCGAGGACCGGGGCGTCTTCGCCGCGGGCGCAATCGACGCCGCGGCGTGGGTTGCCGGGCGAAATCCGGACTGGTATACCTTCGGAGCAGTAATCGACGATTCATGAGTCTGCAGACAGACGTCGAAGCTCTCTGGCAGCGCAAACAGGACGGACTGGCGGCCGACGACGCGAGCACGGAGGACCTGGCCGTCCTCGACGAGTTCCTCGCCGCACTCGAAGCGGGCGACGTCCGGGCGGCCGAGAAACACGACGACTCCTGGGAGGCAAACGAATGGGTCAAGCAGGGTATCCTGCTCAACTTCGGCCTCCGCCACACCAACCCGCGCGACCACGGCGGCGTCACCTACCACGACGTCCTCCCGCTGCGCGAGACCGACGATCTGGGCGAGCGCGGCACGCGCAACACGCCCGACGGGACCACGATCCGCCGCGGCGCGTATCTCGGCGAGGACTGCATCATGATGAGTCCGAGTTTCGTCAACATCGGCGCACACGTCGGCGACGGCACCCTGATCGACTCCGCCGACACCGTCGGCTCCTGTGCCCAGATCGGCGAGAACGTCAAACTCGGCGCGAACACCCTGATCGGCGGCGTGCTCGAACCCGTCGAGGACGCCCCCGTAATCGTCGAGGACGGGGTCTCGCTCGGCGCTGGCTGTCGCGTCACGAGCGGCTTCGTCGTCGGCGAGAACAGCGTCGTCGGCGAGAACACGCTGCTCACCCCGCGGATTCCGGTCTACGACCTCGTCGAGGAGGAAGTGCTCTACGGCGAACTGCCCGCGAACCGGCGTGCGTTCCAGCGCTTCGTCGAGTCCTCGGTGAGCGACCACGAGATGATCGACGGCGGCGCGTTCAAGCCGGCAGTCGTCGCGACCCACATCGAGGAGGAGACGCTCGAAGCGACCGAGCGCGAGGACGCGCTGCGAGAGTGATCGGCCGCACCGAACCAGAACATTCAGGGCCGCGACGGTCAAGGAACGGGTAATGACCGACCTCGCCGACTCGCCGCCCGTCCGTCGGCTTGCCGACTGGGACATGGCCCGGTTGGAGAGCCTCGCAGCGGAGCACGGAACCCCCCAGTACGTGATCGATCTCGATCGCGTCACGGAGAACTACGCACGATTTTCTGCGGCATTTCCCGACGCCCACGTCATGTACGCCGCGAAGGCCCACACCGGCAAAGCGGTCCTCGAAGCCCTGCTGGACGCCGGCGCGGACATCGAGTGCGCCGCGTGGGGTGAACTCCAGCGCTCTGTCGAGGCGGGTGCGGACCCGAACACGCTCCAGTACACCGCGGTCAACCCCCCGGACCACGACCTCGACTACGCGGCCGACCTCGCCGAGGATGCACCAGGACTCACCATCACCATCGGCGCGACCGACACGCTCGACCGACTGGCCGACCGCGGCTACGACGGCCGGATCGCCATCCGGATCAACCCCGGCATCGGGACGGGCCACCACGAGAAGGTCGCCACCGGCGCGGACGCGAAGTTCGGCATCCCCTACGAGCGAGTGCCCGAGGTCGCCGAGCGCGTCCGCGAGGAGTTCGAGTTGGTCGGCCTGCACGCCCACGCGGGCAGTGGCGTCCTCACGGATGGCCTCGAAGAACACTGCAAGGCCATCGAGCGCGTCGGCGAGATGGCCCGCCGCGTCGGCGACCTGGAGTTCGTCGACGTCGGCGGCGGCTACGGCGTCCCCTACCACGAGGACGAACCACCGCTCGATCTCGACGTCGCCAGCGAGATGGTCCGCGAGGCGGTCGGCGATATCGACGCGACGCTCAAACTCGAACCGGGCCGGTATATCGTCGCGGACGCCGGGCTGATCCTCACGACGGTGAACACGATCAAGGAGGCTCCCGACACGACCGTCGTCGGCGTCGACGCCAGCCTCGCCACGCTGATCCGGCCGGCGATGTTCGGCTCGTATCACCCGATGTACAACGTCTCCTCGCCGGAGCGCGACCCGCACCCAGTCACCGTCGGCGGCCCGGTCTGCACGAGCGCGGACGTGTTCGCTCACGACCGCCCCATCGCGCGCCCCGAGCGCGAGGACGTGCTTGCTATCGGCAACGCCGGTTCCTACGGCTACGAACTGGCGAGCCAGTTCCACTCCCAGCCACGGCCGCCGGAGATCGCGCTCGAAGACGACGAGTCCCGCGTCGCTCGCCGCCGCGAAACGCTCGACGACGTGACCCGCGTGGAGCAGTGAATCGATGGCGTTCGACCTGACCGAGTTTCACGCCGACGCAGTGAAGACGCCCTCTCACGAGTCCGTCCACGCGATGCGCGACCTGCTGATCGAGCGGCTTCGGAGCGAGGGCTACGACACGGAGGTCGACGACCGCGGCAGCGTCGTCGCGACGCGCGGCGAGGACGACGGCCCACATCTCGTTCTGAACACGCACATCGACACGGTCCCGCCACATCTCCCCTACGAGCGCGATGGCGAGGTCGTTCGCGGGCGTGGATCCTGTGACGCCAAGGGGCCGCTCGCCGCGCTGCTATCGGTATTCCTCGGCGCGGAGATCAGTCGGGGACGGCTTACGCTGGCGGTCACGCCTGACGAGGAGACCACCCAGACGGGGGCGAAAGCGCTGAGCGAGCGACTCGCTGCCGACGGCTACATCGTCGGGGAGCCGACCGGTCTGGACGTCTGTATCGGCGCCCGCGGCCAGTGTGAGGGGCGAGTCGTGATCGAGGGCGAAAGCGGTCATGCCGCCGACGTCGACCGGTCCCGGAACCCGATCCACGCCGTCAGCACAGTGCTCCGGGCGATGGAGACGTACGACGAGACCGAGGGGCCGGGCGAAGATAGGGTCCTCGGGAGCCCCAAACTCACGCCGACGGCGCTCGGCGGCGGCGACGCGCCGAACCGCGTCCCCGAGACGGCGACGATCACCTTCGACCGGCGGAGCGTCCCGCCGGAGACCAGCGAGTCGTTCGCGGCCGGTCTCCAGAGCCACCTCGACCGGAACGTCCCCGACACGATCACTGCGGGCGTCGAACTGATCCGACCCGACACGCCGTTTCCCGATCCCTTCGTCACCGACGAGACGGCTCCGCTCGTCGAGCGACTTCGGGACGCGAGCGGCGGCGACGTCCGGGCGTTCGGCGCGGCGACCGAGGCGTCCTACTTCGCGAATGACGCGCCGACGGTCGTCTTCGGGCCCGGCGTTCTCGCCGACGAGGAGGGGGCAGTCGCCCACTCCGAGCGCGAGTACGTCCGACTCGATTCGCTCCGGACGGCAGCCGATGCGGTGACCGAGACGGTGCAGTCCGTGCTCGATACGTGACCGAATCCCCCGCGAGAAAACTACAACTGCTGTTTTAGTTTACGGTATCTTAACCGTATATCCGTTCGTCTCTCCGCGTATGCGACGACGAAACGTCCTCCTTGCGACCGGAGCAGTTGCATCGACCGCCCTCGCCGGCTGCCTCGGCAGTGCGGACGAGGAGACCGACCCCGGCGACGACAGCGATTCCGAGCGGACGATCACGGTCTCCGAATCGGGCGAAGTGAGTGCGGAACCCGACATGGCCGTCCTCCAGGTCGGCGTCGAAGCGACCGGCGACGACCCCGGCACGGTCCGTGACGACCTCGCCGAGCGTGGCGACGCGCTCTACGACGCGCTGGTCGAGTATGGGATCGACGAAGACGACATTACGACCAGTCGTTTCCGTATCCGCGAGCGGGTCGACCGCGAGCGGATGCGGGCGGAGGGCGTGAAACCGGACTCCGATGATGATCTCGAACCCTACATCTTCTATCTGGGCACCCACTCCTACCGTGTCGAAGTGCAGGCAGTCGAGAACGCTGGCGAGGTCGTCGATACCGCGGTCGACGCCGGCGCCGACACGGTCGACAGTATCCGGTTCACCCTGTCCGAGGAGAAACGTGAAGCGCTACGACAGGACGCGCTCGAAACCGCACTAGCGGACGCCGATTCGGAGGCCGAGTTCGTCGCCGGACAGGTCGATGCCACTATCGTCGAGGCGAAACACGTCAACACGTCGGGCGGTCGGGTCAGCCCCGTTCGTGAAGAGCTCGATATGGCAGACGGAGCGTCGGCCCCACCCGAAACCTCCTTCGAACCGGGCGACGTTACGGTGAGCGCCACGGTCGAGGTCCGGTACACGATGGAGTGAACGACATCCGGCGGCGCGCTTACTCGATATCGTCGACGATTTCGCTGGCGATACCGACATAGGTTTCCGGCGAGAGCGCCTTCAGTTCCGCCTCGACCGAGTCGTCGATATCGAGGTCCTCGAACAGTGCACGGAAGTCCTCGATAGTGACGTGCTCGCCGCGGGTGAGTTCTTTGACCTGCTCGTAGGCGTCCTCGTGACCCTCCCGTCGGAGGATGGTCTGGACGGCTTCGCCGATGATCTCCGGCGTGTTCCGGAGTTCAGTACGCATGACCTGCTCGTTTGGTACGACCTTCGAGAGGCCGTCCTGCAGTTTGCTGTAGCCGATCAGGCAGTGGCTGAGCGCAACACCGATGTTGCGCTTGACCGTCGAATCCGAAAGGTCGCGCTGGAGCCGGGAGGTAGTGATGTAATCGGCGAGGAACCGTAGATCCGAGTTCGCTTTCGAGAGGTTGCCCTCGCTGTTCTCGAAGTCGATCGGATTGACCTTGTGGGGCATCGTCGACGAGCCAGTCTCCCCGTCGGTCGTCTCCTGCCCGAGATAGCGGTCGGAGACGTACAGCCACATGTCGAGGTCCAGATCGAGGAGGACGTTGTTCGCCCGGCCCAGGGCATCGAACAGGGTTGCGAGATCGTCACAGGGGTTGACCTGCGTCGTCGGCGAGACGTACTCCAGATCCAGCCCGGTGACGAACTCCTCGGCGACCGACCGCCATTCGATCTCGGGATACGCGGCGACGTGGGCGGCGAAGGTACCGCTCGCGCCGCCGAGTTTCCCCGCGAGGTTTTCGGTCGCCCGCTGGACCTCGGCGGTCGCACGACCCAGACGCGCGGCGTAGACTGCCATCTCCTTGCCGAACGTCGTCGGTGTGGCTGGCTGGCCGTGGGTCCGCGCCAGCATCGGGAGGTCCCGATGCTCGCGGGCCAGTTTCGTCAGGTCGTTGCGCGCGCTCAGTAGCTCCGGGAGCACGACTTCCTCCATGGCGTCACGCACGAGCAGTCGGTGTGCGAGGTTGTTGACGTCCTCGCTAGTGAGTCCGAAGTGGATCCACGGCGAGAGCCCGTCGAGTCCCTCGGGCAGTTCGTGGCGGATGAAGTACTCGACGGCTTTGACATCGTGGTTCGTCGCGTCGTAGCCGGCGTAGCCCTCGGTTTCGAGCTTCTTGATGACGTTTGCGTCCTCCTCGGTAAACGTCTTGTACAGCGAGCGGAGCTGCTGGCGCTCCTGCATGTCGAGTTCGATGTCGATCCCGTCCGTGTCGGCCAGGGTCACGAGATACTCGATTTCGACGCGGACCCGTGCCCGCATCAGTCCGGCTTCGCTCGCGTACGGGGAGAGCGGTGCGGTCCGACCGGCGTAGCGGCCGTCGAGTGGCGAGACGGCGTAGAGGGATTCTGTCATGCGAAATGCTGGCGCGGCTGAGAGCAAAAGCGTGTCGGAACTCTGAGCCACGGATATGGATATATCTGTGGCAGTTACCCGACACTGTCGCGACAAATACACATATTTGTGCATATTTTGCTCGATCGTATCGCAACTACTTTTGTCGATGCGCGCGGCGTCTCAGTCATGACACGGATCGCGGGCATGGCGAGCAATCGGGGCCGGAACCTCATGCACATCGCGGACATCGCGCCCGGCGGCGCGGAGTTCGCGGTCGTTCTGACGAACGACGCCGACGCGCCGGTGCTGGAGAAAGCCGCCGACCGGGGGGTTCCCACCGAAGTCGTCGAGCGCGAGGAGGGGGAGGGTCGACAGGAACACGAGGCACGGATCAACGACGCGCTGGCCGAGTACGAGTTCGATCTGGTCTGTCTCGACGGCTACATGCGGATTCTCACCGACAAGTTCATCGATCGACAGCCGACGACGCTGAACGTCCACCCGTCCCTGCTCCCCTCGTTCCCCGGAATGGACGCCTGGGGCGACGCGCTGGCGGCGGACGTCTCGGTTTCGGGCTGTACGGTCCACGTCGTCACGGACGCGACGGACGCCGAGGGCGAAATCATCGAAAGCGAAGTCGACGGCGGCCCGGTCGTCACGCAGGAACCGGTGCCAGTCTACGAGGGCGACGACGAGGACACGCTGGCCGAGCGAATCCTCTATCAGGGCGAGTTCGCGGCGTACCCGCGGGCAGTGCGCTGGTTCGCCGAAGGAAACGTCCACATCGACTACGAGGCCGGCGAGGTCACCGTCGACTCGGATACGGCCGAACAGCTGCCGGAGCGGCACGTCGAAACCGCCGACCGCGACACCGAACTCCGGTACGGCGAGAACCCGCATCAGGACGCCGCGGTCTACGTCGACAACACCTGCGAGGAATCGAGCGTCGTCGGCGCGCCACAGCTAAACGAGGGCGCGAAGGGGATGTCGTACAACAACTACAACGACACCGACGCCGCACTGGGCATCGTCAAGGAGTTCGACGAGCCAGCCTGTGCGGTCATCAAACACACCAACCCGGCCGGCTGTGCGACCGCTGACACCCTCGCTGACGCCTACGAGCGCGCCCTGTCGACGGACGCCAAGAGCGCCTTCGGCGGCATCGTCGCGCTGAACCGTACCTGCGACGCCGCGACCGCCGAACAGATCGTCGACTCGTTCAAGGAAGTCGTCGTCGCGCCCGGCTACACCGACGACGCACTCGACGTCCTGACCGAAAAGAAGAACCTCCGCGTGCTCGACGTCGGGGAGTTCGGCGACGAGTACGAGCCAGTCACGCAGAAAGACCTCGTGGGCGGACGGCTGATCCAGGAGCGCGACGACCAGACACTCTCCGCCGAGGATCTCGAAGTCGTCACGGAGCGCGAACCGACCGACGAGCAGATCGAGTCGATGCTCTTTGCCTGGCAGACGATCAAACACGTCAAATCGAACGCGATCCTCTTCGCCACCGGCACCGAGACCGTCGGCGTCGGCGCAGGGCAGGTCTCCCGCGTCGATGCGGTCGAGATCGCGACGATGAAAGCGGATCGGGACGCGGACGGCAAGTCCGCCGAGGGGGCGGTGATGGCCTCGGACGCGTTCTTCCCGTTCCCGGACGGCATCGAGAAGGCCGCAGAAGCGGGCATCGAGGCCGTCATCCAGCCCGGTGGCTCGGTTAACGACGAGGACGTCATCGAGGCCGCCGACGAGAACGATATTGCAATGGTAATGACCGGTCAGCGGTGCTTTAGACATGACTGAACAGTAGTGAGGGAATGTCCAAAGCTGGAAAGACGAGCGTCAGCGAGTCTTTCGGTGCTTCAGGCATGACTGAGCAATAGCAAAGGAGGGCGTGAAGCTCGGAAACGAGCGTCAGCGAGTTTCCGGTGTTTCCGTCACGAGTAGTGTCGGAAACTCGGCAGAGCTTACTCTGACAGAAGTTCGTTGATCCGCGACGGAGACGGACTTCACAAGCACGTCGAAGCCGCCTCTACCTGACCCCCTCGAGTCGTAATTATCCTGTATAATGGCGCTACGCAGTGGCTATCGGCGATCGTAGTTTCGTGTATCCGAACATTATTTTGCGGTCGCGTCGTACTCCCCACCGTGAATGAGTCAGGAGTGTCCGACGATGGCGAGGCCGGTCCAGCCGTAGATCCGTCGCTCGTCGCCGGGGACGAGGCCGGGTTCTTCCGGACGCTCGTGTCGAACACCTCCGAGGGGCTACTTACGATCGATAGCGACAGCACCGTCGTGTTCGCGAACCCCGCAATCGAGCGGATTCTCGGGTACAGTCCGGAGGAGTTGGTCGGCAGTTCCAAGATGAAGATCATTCCGGAGCGGCTCCGCTCCGACCACGCGGCAGGGTTAGAGCAGTATCTGTCGACCGGCGAGCAACACATCGACTGGGACGGCGTCGAGCTACCCGCACAGCACAAAGACGGTCACGAGGTGATCGTCTCGGTCAGTCTCCGGGAGCACGAATACGACGGCGAACGGCTGTTCACCGGCATATTCACCGACGTGACCGAACGGAGAGAGCGCGAACTGAAACTCGAAGAGAAGAACGAACGGCTCGAAAGCTTCGCGTCAGTCGTCTCGCACGACCTGCGGAACCCGCTGGGTGTCGCCACGGCGTATCTGGGGCTCGCACAGGAGAGCGATACCGGGGGCGCCGACGAGCTTCACGAGGTCGAGCAGTCGCTGGACCGGATGGAGCGGATCATCGACGACCTGCTGTGGCTCGCACGGAGGGGCCGGCAGGTCGGTGAAGAGGAGTCGATCGAACTATCGCCGATCGTCGAGGAGGCGTGGCAGACGACCGAAACCGCCGAGGGAACGCTGGAAACGGACTGTGATTGCGTAATTCACGCCGATCACGCACGGATCACACAGCTACTGGAGAACGTCTTCCGGAACGCGATCCAGCACGGCGGCGAGGAGGTCACTGTCCGGGTCGGGACGCTACCGGATGGGTTCTACGTCGAGGACTCCGGGCCGGGTGTCACTGCGGAGGTCCAGGGCGATATCTTCAGTCCGGGCACCTCAACCGACGAACTGGGAACCGGTCTGGGGCTGTATATCGTCGAGAGCGTCGCCGACGGCCACGGGTGGGAGATCGACGTCTCCGAGGGAAGCGACGGCGGAGCCAGATTCGAGTTCACCGGCGTCGCGTTCGAGTAGGTCGACCGGGAGTTTCTTGTCGCTCTCCCTCCACGTCACCCCTATGTCCGACTTCGACGCGTGTTACTTCTGCGGTGCCGCCGTGGACGCTCCGATAGCCACCTACGACGTGGTTCCGGGCGCAGTTAGCAACGGTGCGGGACCGACTGCGTCGCTGTGTCCCTCCTGCAGGGGAAAGCTCGAAAAAGTGTTCGAACCCGTACTCAGGCGACTCGACGCACCGGACAAACGAGAGGAGATAACGCTCGATGCGGTAGACGAGAGCGCTAAACCACAACGTCGCACTGACGAAGTCGCCGCCGAACAGTCGACTGGAGAGCCATCTACGGAGCAGAGTAGAGACGACAGCAATCCGGAGGGAACGTCCCAGCGCAGTCCCGAGGCCGCCGCAAGCGCCACGGCTGGCGCAGAGGCGTCGACCGAGCGCCAGGCTACAGAGTTCGAGCAGGGGATCGAGATACCGCCAGCAGAGGCCGACGAGCAGCCTGAGCCGCCAGTCGACGATGAGCCTGCAGCGACACGAGACGACGACCCGATAGCCGCTCCGGAGAATACGGGTGAGTCTCAGAACGAGCTACCCGAAGACTCGCCAGAGGAGAGCGCCCCGGAACGCCCTGACACGGAGACGTACAACAGGGTCGTCAGACTGCTACAGAACCGTGAGTTTCCGGTCGATCGCTCGGAGTTCGAGACGCTGGCCAGTTCGGCTTACGAGGTCACGCCCGGGGAGTGTGAGCGCGTGATCGACTATGCGATCCACCGTGGCGAACTGGCCGAGACCAGCGGACTGTTGCAGAAACCGGACGGTACGTAGCACCACTCAGGCCAGATCGCGGTCGATCCGCTCGGGAGCGCGCCAGTTGGTCGTTCGCTCCAGGAAGTCGACGACAATCCGGCCAGTCGCCCCCCAGATCGTGTAGCCGTCGACGTAGAAGTAGTGGATCACGATCTCCCCGTAATGAGGGTGATCGCGGAACTCGCTTTCGTAGTTCTCCGAGGCGAGCAGTGCGGAGACCGACACGACGATGATCTCGGCCACTTCCGACTCGTTGGGAACGTACTGGCGATCCGGGACGCGTGCGACGACGGGGGTGACCGCGTACTCGGTGATCGTCCGAATGTCGTCGAGTCGCCCGACGATACTGGCGTCGGCCGGGTCGAGTGCGACCTCCTCGTTCGCCTCCCGAAGCGCGGTCTCGTGGCTATCGGCATCCTCCGGCTCGCGGCCACCGCCGGGGAAACTCATCTGTCCTGGATGCTCTCCGAGGTGGTCGGCTCGTTTCGTAAAGAGGAGATAGCTCTCGCCGTCGCGCTCGATCACCGGGACGAGCACTGCCGCATCGTGGGGCTCGTCGGCGATCGCGCACGGTTCGTACGCCGCGACGCGGTCCAGATCCAGTTGCATCGGTCGGTCGCTACCGTCCGATACGGACTCCGGATGTATAGCGTTTCAGAATCCGTCCTGTCCCCGTCCGCCAGGAGCTACTCCACACTCGTCGTGGCGTGCTCGTCGAGTCGGTCGCGGACGCCGCCGAGATCGACTGGAGCCCACGCCTCGACGTCGTAGCTGATATCGATCAGGCTCTCGACCCGGTCGGTGTCCCCGGCGTCGATGGCCGCGTCGGCGTCCGCTCGGAGACGATCGGCGACGATATCGCCCAGGTCGTCACGGTCCAGGGACCGGTCGGACACCTCCATAATGTGTGGCAGGTCCTCGGCGTGGTCGGGAAGCGTCGGGAACGCGGCCGGCCCGGTCACGAGAAGTTCTTCGTCGGTTTCCTCGTACCTGACGAGATAGTACGCGTCGACGGCCTCCTGAATCGTCGCGTCGATAGCGTCCTCGTCGGGTGTATCTCCCCGTCGAGCGCCGAGCTCGACGAGCGCCTGTGCCAGTTCGGCCCGCGTCAGGCCATCGAACAGGTCGACGACTCCCGCGAGGTCGTCGAGCGTTGCAGTCATAGTCGATGGCCTGTCGCGCGGGCCATTAGTCGTTTCCCTGTCCTCTCGGCGGATCTCATTCCTCGCCGGACGGGGCGGCGGGTCGATCGAGCGCTCTCCGCCCTGCCCGTTCGACATCTGCTGGCGAGATCCGCGCGTCGTTCCAGGCGGGAAGCCGACTGTCGACATCCGGCGGCCTCACGGCTCCGACGTAGGCTTCGATCTGTTCACGCTCGGCCTCGGCGTCGAACTCGAGGCCGTTGAGCGAGGCATCGAGGGCGTACTGGTCGACCAGCCGGTTTGCCGCCGTCCGGTAGGCTGTGGGCAGGGATTCGTACGCGACGTCGATATCGTGGTCGTCGAGGACACGAAACAGGGCGGCTCCGACGTGTTCGGCCATGTCGGCGAGACCGGTGTTGCCGCCGACTGCTCGGTGGTTGTGTTCGTGGTACCCGAGGTCGACCTGGGCCGTCCCGTCGAAGCCGGAGTGGTTGAACGCCTCGCCGAGCGTCCCGATCTCCAGTCCCCAACTCGGCTGTGCCCGGATCGAATGGGCGAACTCCGCGGTCATCGCGAACTCGCCTGCGAGTGCGTATCTGAAGGCGTCGAGATATCGCAACACTGGCGCTTGCTGTCGATCACTGAGCGCGCGGACGAGCGGGGCGACGAACAGGCGGAACAGCCGGCCGTACAGGCGGTCGTCCTCGATTCTGGCGTAGTAGCCCTTCGAGAACGAGTAGCCCTGTGCAAGCGGCGCGAGGAGGCGGGGGACGTGTGCGTCCGAGTAGGTCGTCGCATCGGCGTCGTGGACCGCCACGTACTCGTGGTTGGCGGCCGCCACGCCCAGCGCGAGCCAGACGTCCCGACCCTTCCCTCGGTCGGTCGGGACGCCGTTCCGGGCGAGTAGTGATTCGACGGGAGGACTGTTGCACCAGAGGAGTCGAACGTCGAGGTCGAACCCGTCGAGCCAGGATCGGAACTGCTCGACGCGCTCGGGGGGCGATCTGAGCGGAACGACGACACGGTCCGGGCCGACGGTTGCGAGCGTCGAGAGAATGTGTTCGGCGGCGGGTGCTCCGTACTCACGATGGGTCATGGGAACGACCACAGCACTGCTATCCGTCGGAGCCGCCGGTCTGGGACCGGTGAAGTCGTGCACAGTTGCAATCCGCTCCTGCACGTATTCCATCACACTCTAGTTGGTCCCTGGCTTCAAAACCTCGGCGCTTCCGGCCGTCGTTTCCGGACAGGCCGGTCGGGACGGTTTTGTGACGCCAACCCCTGGGCTTTTTGCAGGTTGGTTACATCTGTTGGGAGTATGAAATCGGTCCGCAAAGCGTTACGTGACGGAAGTCTGGAGAAGGATACGTACGAGCGGGTCGTCTGCGGTGACTGCGAAGAGAAACTGAAGACGGAGAACGATCCCGACGAGATCGGCTCTGTTCGCGTCTGTCCGGACTGTGATGGCCGCTGGAAGGAGATCCGCTGAGTTACTCGAAGACGGCGTCGAACGCGTCGGCACCGAGCGGATCGTAGCTTCCGGCCGCGAGGTTCTCCTCAACGTGTGCAGCCGAACTCGCGCCGACGAGCGAGCACGTCACGCCCGGAGCGCTTCGGGCGAAGTTGATCGCTCGCTGTACCGTCGTGTCGCCGTCGAGGCGGGCCGCGATATCGTCCGGGAGACCGTCAGCTAGCTCTCCCTGTGCGATGCTCGCGCTGGTGAAGACGTCCAGTCCAGCCTCCTTGGCGAACCAGAGCGCACTCTGTCGGCCGTCCGGCGAATCGTGCGCCTCGACGGTGAACGCGTCAGCCATCACTACGTTGAACGGCAACTGGATCGCCCGGAGATGCGTCGCCGTGTTGCCCACTGTCTCGGCCGCCGACCGGGCCCGCGAGATCACTTCCGCGAGGGACAGGAAGCGCTCGTGGTCCGGCGGAACCCGGAAACACTCCCACGAGGCGACGCCGTACCGACCGATATCACCGGCCGCCGCACGCTTTTCGAGACGCTCGAAGGCGGCCTCTAGCTGGTCGTACACCGCCGACTGGGAGTGCTCGGCTAACTGTGTCTCGGGGTTGTGGACGTAGTACAGATCGATCGTGTCGAGCCCCAGATTCTCCAGAGACCGGTCGAGTTGGTCGTCGAGGAAGTCGGGATGGATGGAGTGCTGGCCACTGACGAGCGAGTCCCGCGGGACGATTCCACTGTCGACGTACTCCTCGAGGACGTACCGGCCCGGGTCGTCGGGTCGGTCACCGTCGAACGGGACGAACCCGCCCTTTGTCGCGACGACGACCGCCTCGCGGTCCACGTCGGCGTCGGCCAGTGCGTCTCCGACGACCCGTTCGCTGCGCTGGCAGCGGTAGTTGATCGACGTATCGACGACGTTGATCCCCCCCTCCAGCGCCGTCCGGATCGCCTCGTAATAACGCTCGTCGACGTCGTCGGTCGGATCGCCAAGATAGGTTCCGATCCCGATCGAGGAGATTAGCCCGTCGCCGAACCGCCGGAAGTACGTCCGGCCGAACGATTCGTGAAACCGGTCGCGGTACGACCACGTTCCTGTGCTCGTTGCCATACCAAACGTTGGGGCCTGGGTCCGAAAAGTACACTAGATGTCGCCCGACATCGCGCTGAACAGGCGATCGGTGAACTGCTCCTCCGAGATCCCTTCGGACGGCCCGATGCCTTCCATATGTGCGATCGATATCTGGCCGCCGCCCATGCGTGCGTGCCCCCCGGCGCTCGCCATGGGAATATCCGACGTGACCGCGGAGAGGACATCGCCCATGTGGACCCGGTCGTCGCGCGAACGCCCCGAAAGAGTGAGTTCTCCATCACGGTTGCCGTAGACGACGACTGCCGTCACCCCCTCCAGCGTGAGCAGTTCGTCAGCGGCCTGGGGGATGGCATCGATATTCAAGACGTTGCCCACGTCCGCAACCGCAAACGAACCCTTCACTGTCCGCTCGTGGATCGCCCGGGCTTTGATCTCCAGGGTCTCCGCACTCACCTCCGGGTTCGCGATCCGGTCGAGCGCGTCCTCGTCGATTCCAGGGAACAGGTAGCCCGCCGCCTCGAACTCCGACGGTGTACAGCCTTTTGTGAGGTGGTTCGTATCCGATTGTATGCCGTACAGCAGTCCCGTCGAGACCTCCCAGGGGACTGGGATGTCGACCTCCTCGTCGTCCACTTCTGGCTGGGCACCGATCTCACGTACGTACTCTGTCAGAATCGTCGCACACGCACCGTAGTTCGTCCTCGCATCGGTGAACGACTCGGCTTCGCCGCTGCCGGGGTGATGATCGATCAGCGCATCCGGAGAAAGCCCTTCTGCACCGGAAAAACCCCGTGGACGGTTGTGATCGACGAGAACGAGTGCCTCACTCTCTAGCTCCTCGGCTGACTTGATCCGCGTCAGATCGACGTCGAGGACAGTGCGAAACGCCCGGTTCTCCTGGTGTCTAATCTGCCCGGAAAACAGGAGCCGTGTGTCGGTATCGACGGTGTCTGCGAGAAATGAGACGGCCAGCGCGGAGGACATCGCGTCGGGATCCGGGTTCGGATGCATCAACACGTCGACGCTGTCGTATCCCGCGAGCATCCGCTGGAAGCGGAGGCCGGGCGAGCGTCGAAACCAGCGGATCAGCAGCCAGGTCAGACCTAAAAGTATCACTACGACGGCACCGCCGAGCAAGAGCATCGTGTCAGCGTCGACGACACGGAGCGCATCGTCGACGACGCCACGACGGACCATGGCGTACCGCATATTCGTTGTGAGACCCCGACCGGGCAAGAAAGTTCGCCCAAGGGTATATGTACGATCCGCTTCGGTCAAGTATCTTGGCGACGCTACCGAGTAGGGTCAGTCGGCCCGATACGTCTCGATTGCGGCCCGATACCCCTCCCGATAGGTCGGGTACGCGAACTCGTAGCCCGACGAGCGGAGCCGATCGTTCGAGCAGCGCTTGCTCGTCAGGATGCGTCGTCGTGCGGCCTCGGAGAGGCCCGGATCGTCGAGTCGCTCCGCTTTTGTCCGTTTCGGCGGGGCGTCGACCCCGCACTCCGTCGCCAGCCAGTCCGCAAACTCCCACTTCGAGACCGGTTCGTCGTCGACCACGACGAACGTGTCCGCCGCCGGCCGGGTCTCCAGCAGGTATGCTACGGCACCGGCGGCATCGTCCCGGTGTACCATGTTCAGATACCCCTCGGTAACGGGGCCGTTGATATATCGTTCCAGTCGATACCGGTCCGGTCCGTAGAGCCCGGCGAACCGGGCAACAGTCCCGTCGATCCCGTACTCTCGGGCGACATCTGTTGCGATCCGTTCGGCCTCCGCGAGCACCTCGGTCTTTTCAGTCGTCGGATCGAGCGGCGTCGTCTCGTCGACCCAGTCGCCGTCGTGGTCGCCGTAAACGCCGGTACTCGACGTGTAAACGAGCCGTTCGGGTGGTTGGTCGCGCTCACCGAATACCTCGATCACAGTCCGGAGCCCATCGACGTAGATGTCGCGGGCGGCGTCGGCACCACGTCCGCCCGAACTCGCAGCGAAGACGAGCGCATCGACGTCCGGTACGGTCGCAAGCTCGTCAGCGCTCGTCACGTCCGCCCGGACCGCCTCGAAGCCAGCCGCCTCGATGGCGTCGATCCCCTCGTCCGAGCGCCTGACGCCGATCGGCTCGTGGCCCGACGCCGAAAGCTGTCGACCGAGTTCGATCCCGACGTAGCCACATCCGAGAATCGCAACGCGCATACGGGCGCTTCGGGCTACGACGTGTTAATCCCACGTTTTGCTGCGAGTGCTGATTCTCAGACCTGTCGATCCGCGATAACGTACTCGATCGCGACGAACTCGTCGAGGGTCATCGGCGCGCGTTGTTCCAGTTTCTGCTGGATCTCCTTTGCGGAGAGGTCGAGCGACAGTTCACCGGCGAGCGAATCCACATCAAGGACGGCCATCGACATCCCGAGCAGCAGATGTTCACACGCCATCGTCTCGATAGTCTCCCCGTCGGGATACTCCTCGCCGGAAGCGAGTATCGCGGCGGCGTCAGGAAGCGGGATCGCCGGGGACTCTCCATCAGCGAGCGCCGCCACCGTGTCGGAGTCTACCTCGGTCTCCGACGCGACCGAGTCGCGTCCGACGCTCTCGATGACCGCTCGAAGTTCCTCGTCGTACTCCGCCCGAAGCCCCTCGACAGAGAGCCCCTCGACGTCTACGCGCTGGTCCTGCAACATATCGGATCGGTACGGCCGGGCGCACATAGCCGTTGTCTCTCGCGACGGTCAGGTCCCAACCAGTGTCACCTCGATACCCTGCCATCGGACCGGTCTGACGCGTACTTCGTCACCGTCTGTTCGCCACTCTGCTGTCCGATCCTGGGCCGCTTCGACGCTCGCCTCGAACCCCGAGGCCGTATCGAACAGGTGCTCCGGTCGCGCACCCTGTAGTAGCTCCCAGAGCAGTGTCCCGTCACGGACGGGCGTCATCTCGGCCAAAACCTGCTCGCAGGCCACAGTCCCTGCCCGTTTGCTGGCTATCCGGTCAGTTTCGATCCGGATCGCGTCTGCGGACACTGGGTACGTCCCCGTCGAGACCTGCGGACTCTCACTGATGACGTCAACTGCCGCTGCTAGCCCGCTCGCGTCGGCGTTTGTGCGTTCACGCGACTGTGCTGCCAGCCCGATTAGTGCCGTCGCAGGGAGCGCCCCCACGGTCCAGAGGCCGCCGGCCAGTTCGATCATGGCCTGCCGTCGCCGCGGCTTCGTAAATAAACCCGCGGACCGCTCAGACGAACAGGCCGCCGGCGACGTACGCCGCGAGGAACACCCAGACCGAACAGAGCAGGGCTCCACCGACGCGATAGCCGACCAGAGGGCGGTCGAGGCCGTTCTCCAGCCCGACCGCAAGCGCCGTCAGAATCGTCGTCAGGACGATCACATACGTGCCGACGATCGGACCCAGTACCGCGACGGGAACGGCGGCGCTCTGGCTATTCGTCGCGCCGAGTCCGCCCATTTCGCCAGCAAGCGAGACGGTGACGCCTGCGACGAGCGGGCCGAAGATGGTCGCCGTACTCCGGAGCGTCCCGGTGATCCGTCCGAGTTGTCGTTTCGCCTCGTTCTCGACCGACTGGAGCTCCTCCAGATGTGACGCCATCGAGACGATAGCGCTGCCCGCAGGACGCCCTTCGCGCGCCGCGAGCGCGAGGAGCGTCGCCGTGCTCTGGACTCTGGGGCTCGGTACGTCGGCGACAGCGCCCTGCTCGCCGAGAAAGGCCGTCCGGACGTCGACGCGGAGTTGGCGCTGTCGGCGTACTGCATCCGAGAGCACCGCACCGGTCTCGTCGTCCAACGTCTCTCCGGCACGAGCGATGGCCGTCTCCACTGCAGTCCCTGTTCCGACTTCGCGCCCGACGAGGTACAGGGCGTCGACGAGTCCCGACTCCACCGCCCGAGCGTGGTTCCGGACACGAACGACCGGCCGGAACCACGAGACCAGTCCGGAGCCGATACCGGTGACGACGGCGGCGAGCGGGACCGACCACGGCGGGAGCAGGACGGAACCGACGAAGCCGACGGCGAGGCACCCTCCGAGAGCCGCCAGCACGGGTAGCCACCACTCGCCGTCGATCTCCGGATGTGACCGATCGACTACTGGAGGCGGAAACGCGACGGGTCGCCGCAACAGTAGCCAGGCCGAACCGAACAGGACGACGCCGGGCAGGACCAGACAGTAGACGACTACGAGCATCGTCGCCGTGACTGGGATACCGGCCGTTGCCGCCGCTGGCAACACCGCGATCAGTGCGAGTGGCAACAGGACGCCGAAGGCGTACAGTCCGGTCGCCGGGCCCTGGATCTCGTTTGCGAACGCGGCCATCCGATCTCGCGTCCCGTCGAGCACCGTCCTGAGCGATTGGTCGAGCGAACGCGGCCGCTCGCCCGGCGGGGCGTCCGCCGCTGTGGCGACGAGCGTCACCGCCCGCCCGAGTTCGGGAAACCAGTTGTCCCACTCGGCGGCGAACGACTCGAAGCCCGAATCGGGACGGCCTCGTGCCCGCCGAACGTGTTCCGCAAGGCTGTCGGCCAGTGGCCCCTCGCCGGTCGACGCCGCGAACGTCGCCGCGGACTCCGTGGTCGGCGTGATCCGCATCCGGAGCACCGCACGGGCGACGATGCCCGGCGCGGCACCGAGCGCGAGCGAGCGGCGGGCGGCCGCCAACAGCGTCGGCCCCTCGTGGATGAGATGTGCGACTCCGAGCGCCGCCGTCAGAGCGACCAGCGCGATCACCGGTATGGGAAGCCCCGTAAGAGCCACTCCGACCAGCGTCAGGAGACAGGCGAGGAGCAGTGCGCCACCGTAGCCCGCCCGGACGACGGTCTCCGGCGTGACGGGATCGCCCAGAAACCACAGTGAGCGTCGCAGTTCCTCGCCGGCGCTGACAGAGGCAGGATACAGCCGTGCGAGCGCCTGGACGAGCGTGACCCACATCATCCGTCACCACGGCCGGTCGATAGCGATTGGCGGGCGTACGTGTCGACGACGTCCTGCGGGCGGGTCCGGTCGCTCTCGGCGAGCGTTCGGAGGACATCCTCCCAGTGATCGAAGAGCGTCCGAACGTCCGCGTAGGACTCCTCGGACCGGGCGAGACTGTCGACCAGTCGGCTCTCGCCCCGCTGGATCCGCCCTGTCGGTTCCAGGGCTCCCGCGTCGAGTTCGTACAGCGGCGCGAACGCCACTCCATCATCAGTGACGAGCAACTCCTCGATGGACCGAACGCGACGCGCTCGCCCGTCCGGTCCCTGATACGGTTCGAGCGTGACGACGAACTCGGTGACGGCGAAGGAGGACTCCGGGACATCGAGGTCGGAGACGACCCGCTCACGGACCGACCCGCCGCCGTCGCCGTGGATCGTTCCGAGCACCGCGCTTCCGCTTGCGCCCACTCGCATCGCTTCATAGAGCACGCGTGCTTCCTCGCCCCGGACTTCGCCGAGGACGAGCGCTCCTTCGCCGAGCCGTAACGCGGTTCGTAGCGCCTCACTCGGCGAAATCCCGGGACCGTCCTCGACGTCGACGGCGGTTTCGAGCGCCTGGATGTCCCGACCCGTCCCCTGTAACTGCTCGACCGGTAGCTCCGGTGTGTCCTCGATGACGACGGTTCGGGTCCCGGCCGGGAGTTCCCAGAGGAGTGCGCCGAGCGTGGTGGTCTTGCCGGCACCGCGGGTTCCGGCGATCAGCCCGGCCGCCGAGCGACGGACGGCGACCGAGAGCAGTGCGGCCGCATCGGCCGGCATCGTCCCGTTCCCGACGAGCGCCGGGAGCGTTAGCGCCTCGTCGCCATGATCCCGGAAGACGAAGCCAGTTCCGTCGCTAACCGGGTCCGTGACGCCCGCGACTCGAACCGAGCCTGCGGACTCGCCGGCGGATACCGTGGCCGCAAGCGTCGGACTCGCCCGGGAGAAGGCGCGACCACTGGCCCGGCGGAAGCGCGAGGCGAAGGCGGCCGCGCCGTCCTCGGTGAGTCGAACGTTCGTCGCCAGTCGCTCCCCATCGTACAGCACCCTGATCGGCGTCGACTCGACCGGCGTCGTCACGAACACGTCCGAGACGGCCGGGTCCGAGAGCAGGTCGGTAACGACGCCGAACTCGCGGGTGTGTTTGGTCAGGATTCGGGAGAGGAGTGCGATATCGTCGTCGCTCTCGCTCACGGCTCGAACGGCCCGCCCCGGTGCGCGATCACCGCCCTGGATCTTACCCGCGGCCAGCCGATCGTAGGCCTCGGCGAGACATCGCTTCCGGTCGCAAGAGAGTTCGGTCGCCGCGGGCATCAGATGATACCGGTGGCTACCGGTTGCCTGGTCCCGGTAGATGCGAGCCCTGCTCTCGGTCCCGAGCGAGCGCGTCTCGGCGAGTGCCGTGCCCGGCGGCGGTCGCGCCTCGACGCGGGCCCGGGCAACCCCGGATCGAAGGTGTGGTCTAAGTGCGTCCTCGTAGCCCTCGACCGACTCGACGACCGCCGCAAGACCGGTCTCGGCCGCGATCCGCGAGACGGGGGGCGTTCTCGCCGTCGCCGCCCGACAGGCCCGAATCGGATCGGACCGGGCGGTATCTGCCAGTGCGCCGTCGTGGACCGCAACTCTCTCGACGAACCGACCGGCGGCGACGAGCAGTGCGGCGGCACGTCCGTCGTAGATCCGGTCGACGCCGTCCGAGCGCGCCAGCACTGTCTCGACGTCACGGTCGGTGAGGGCGTCGACTGCCGTCGCCCGACACTTCTCGCTCTCGGCAAGTCGGCCCTCGTCCTGACAGTCCGCGGCATCGAGGACGAGTCGATCGTCCTCGAACGACGGGCAACAGCCACAGGCGGTCTCTCCCTCCTCGTTTCGCTCCCGACGCACTCGGTCGAGCAACCCGGAGAGGGTCGTTCCGACGTCCGAGCACATCGTCAGAGGCTGTCCCGGAGGCGGTCGACGAGTCCGTCTTCGTCGACATCCTCGACCGGATCGGTCGCACCCTCCGACGCTCCGCCACCCTCGCCTCCGCTGGGAACTCGTCCCCGCCCCTGATCCCGTTCCGGAGTCGGCTCCGAGGCTCTCGACCCTCGCTTCGGCGGGTGTCGCGGGTGGTGGCAGTACGGACAGTGAGCCGGAGACTCTGTGGGCCCCCGCCGCGACGGTTCCGACGCTTGACGTCGCTGGTCGATAGCCCCGCCGTCCGCCGCGGCAGGCCGGCGTGAGCGGGTCGGCCGGGCGCGTGATTCGGACGGTGCCGAACGATCGGCCGCGTCGCGCTCACCCGACTGCGAGGTGTCGAGAGAGTGCGAGGAGTCGCTTCCGGTGCGATTGCCTCCTTCCAGCCGGTCGACTCGATCACGGAGGTCGTCGACGGCGGCGAGCGCCGTGTCGGCCTCGCGCTCGACTGACTCGTCGACCGACCGGACGTGGCCGACATAGCCTCTGATGGCCTGTACGGCAGCGTCGAGGTCTGCGACCTCGGCTTCGAGTGCTTCGATTCGCTCACCCAGTTCGCCCGTCGGGTCGGTCAGTTCGACGTCGGCGTCGCCGTCCGAAATCGCTCGCTCGACGGCGCGAAGCCGCTCGTCGACGGTGTCGATGTCGGTCACGGCGGTGTTGGCCGCCCGTTGCGGTATAAATCTGTGGCGAGCGATATCGCGGACAGCGGCGGTATCCGGAGCGGGGGAAGGTTGATGCCGGTCCAGTAACACCCTGAAGTCATGAAGGTCGTGCTAATCGGGGTCGGACAGGCCGGGGGCAAAGTGACCCAGGCGCTGGCCGAGTTCGACGAACGAATGGGGTTCGACGCAGTTCGCGGCGCGCTCGCCGTCAACAGTGCGAAAGCCGATCTGCAGTCGCTCTCGATCGACACCTGTCTGGTCGGGCAGGCACAGGTAAACGGACACGGTGTCGGCGGCGACAACGAACTCGGTGCGGAGATCATGCAGGAGGACGTCGGCGAGGTGATGGGCAAACTCGACGGCCGGATCACCGCGGAGGCAGAGGGTATCTTCGTCGTCGCCGGTCTCGGTGGGGGGACCGGGAGCGGCGGTGCGCCGGTGCTCGCGCGGGAACTCAGCCGGATCTACTCGGTCCCGGTCTACGCCCTCGGCGTCCTGCCGGGACGCGACGAAGGAGCGATCTATCAGGCCAACGCCGGTCGGTCGCTCAAGACCCTCGTCCGGGAGGTGGAGTCGACGCTGCTGGTCGACAACGACGCCTGGCACGGCTCCGGCGACAGCGTCGGCGACGCCTTCGACGCCATCAACGACGCCATCGCACAGCGCGTCGGCCTCCTGCTGGCGTCGGGCGAGGCCGTGGACGGCGTCGGCGAAAGCGTCGTCGACTCCAGTGAGGTCATCAACACGTTCCGGGAGGGCGAAATATCGGCGCTCGGCTACGCGAGTGCGGCCGCAAGCGAGGACAGCGCCGACAACATCAACACGGCGATGAGCACCGCCCGACAGGCGCTGTTTACCGGGACGAGCCTTCCCGACGCGCGGACGGCGGACGCCGCGCTACTGGTCGTCGCCGGCAAGCCGGAGGCGCTCCCGCGGAAGGGCGTCGAGCGGGCGCGGCGAATGGTCGAGGACGAGACCGGTAGCCTGCAGGTCCGGGGTGGAGACTTCCCGCTTGACTCGGACCGGCTTGCAGCGCTCGTCTTGCTGTCCGGCGTCGAACGCTCCGAGCGAATGGAGGAGTTCATGCAGCGCGCAAAAGAGGCGAACCGCGGCGAGACGGAGCGGGCGGGAGCTCCCGGCGATCAGTTCCAGAACGACGAACTGGAGGACCTGTTCTGAGCGTTACGCCGACCGCAGAACCGATACCTGCTCCTACAGGAGGCTTGCGCCGTCGTAGTCCGGACGGTCGAAGTCGATATCGAGCAGTTCGAGGATTGTCGGCGTGATATCGAGCAGGTCGGCGTCCTTGATCTCTACGTCCTGGTGGTCGACGAACAGACAGGCGTTCTGGAACGTGTGCATCCCGTTTCGCGGCCCCGTTCCGAACACTTCTTCGTGTGCTTTGAACCCCGATTTCAGGTCGTAGCCGTCGTTCGGAATCACGACCAGATCCGGCGCGATATCGTCGTGGTCGCCCCGGAACGCGTCCTCTTTCTCGACGACGCGCTTTGCGACCGGTTCGCCGTCCGGGCCTTCGAGCCCTTCGAGTTCCGTTTTGAGTTCCTGTCGGACCTCCTCGTACTCGTCTTCGGGGACGCTCCCGCGTGGCTCCCGATCCTCCAGGTTGATGTAGAATCGACCGGGGATCAGCGAGTAGGCGGTGGTGTCGTCCGCGATGTCACCTAACTCGTCGTGGTCGTCGTCCTCGAAGGAGAGCCAGCCCTCGTCCTGAAGCCAGGCGTTGAGGTGGACCTCGTAGTCCAGTGTCGTGAAGCCGTGGTCGCTGGCGACGGCCATCGTGACGTCGTCGGCGAGCATCTCACGCAGCTGGCCGAGGTAGTCGTCGAGTTTGCGGTAGAAGTCGAGGAACTCCTCTTTGTACTCGCCGTCGCGTTCGTAGTCCTCGAACAGGAAGTGGTTGACCCGATCGGTCGTCATGAAGACGCCGAAAAACAGGTCCCAGTCGTCCTCCTCGATGTAGTGCGAGAACGCCTCGAACCGCCGGTCGAGGGTTTCGTTGGCGTTCTCGATGAACTCCTCTTTGTCCTCGCTGTGGCCGAGTTTGGCGTTCGCATCGATCCTGTAGTCGATCCCGTCGAGATAGGTCGCGAGTTCCTCCGGATACGCGGCCTTGTCGATGCTCGGTGAGAGAAAGCCCGAGACCATCCGCTGGACGTTCCGCTGGGGTGGGAAGGTGACGGGGACGTTCATCACCGTCGCCTTCCGGTCGTTCTCCTGAGCGACGTCCCACACGCGCTCGGCCTGGACGTCACGCCCCATCGGGACGTAGGTGTCGTAGCTGCCGATCTCGCGGTCCTGAAAGCCGTAGACGCCGGTCTGGCCAGGGTTCTTCCCGGTCGTCAGACTCGGCCAGCAGGCGCTCGATTCGGGCGGAACGATGCTGTCGATCGGTCCACCAGCGCCTTCCTCTGCGATCGCTGCCAAGTTCTCGAACTCGTCGTAGCGGTCCGCGAGTAAACTGTACGGCACGCCATCGATGCCGAAAAACGCGACTCGCGGCACGTCGTCACCGCGTAGCCGATCGAATAGACCCATACGGTAGGTTAGAGTGGACTGCTACAAGAAGGTTCTTTTCACTGTCAGTGCAACCGCTCGTCACGGATCGCGTCAATCCTTGCGGTCGTCTCGGTCGGTGCGGATCATCCGGGAACCCGTCACTGCTCGACTCGGCCGGTTTCCGGATCGAAGTTCTCCGGGACGACCGTCAAATGGTCGATTCCGAGGGACGTCTCCGGGCGACTCCGTTCGGACGACGAGTCACCGTTGATCCCTTCCTCGACGTCGCCAGGAGCGGAATTACTGGTAGCCATCACCCGAGACTACCCGCTCTATCGGTAAAAAATTACTCATGCTCATAACGAATTGGCTCGGAGCGGAGAATAACTCCGGAGTATCGGGCAGCACTGTCGGGACAAAAAGGGGTGAAAAGAACCGCAGTCAGTTACGAGGGCTGTCGAAGTTCTCGTCGTACAGATCCATCGCGTGCTCGATGGCCTCTTTGGCGGCCGCTTTGTCCTCCCAGCCCAGCGTCTCGACTTCCTTGCCGGCTTCGAGGTTCTTGTAGGTCGTAAAGAACTCGTCGATCTCGTCGATCAACTGGTCGGGGAGATCCTGCAGGTCCTCGATATGGTCGTAGCGCGGGTCCTCCGTCGGCACGGCGATCACTTTGTCGTCCTGCTCGCCGTCGTCGTCCATCTTCATCATGGCGACCGGCCGGGCCTCGATCACACACCCGGGGAACGTCTGGTCCTCGACGAGGACGAGCACGTCGAACGGGTCCCCGTCGTCGTAGTACGAGCGGGGCAGAAAGCCGTAATCGCTCGGGTAGTGGACGTTGCTATGAAGTACACGGTCGAGGACGACGCCCGGAACGGACTTGTCGTACTCGTACTTGTTGCGCTCGCCTTTGAGACACTCGACGACTGCGTAGATCTCGTCCGGCGCGTTCGGGCCGGTTTCGAGGTCTTCCCAGAGATTCGTCATACACCGTAGACTGCTCCGGGCGGCCAAAAAGTACTTTCGGGATCCTCTCGACGCTAGTAATCGAGAACGCCGTCTCGTGATCCGCCGTCAGATCTCCCCGTGCTGTGGACACCAGAGCCGCAGCCACGTAATATTCTGAAGATATAATCTAATAATATCGCACAATGGTTAGGAAGTGTTAAATATCCAGCCTTCGTTTTCTCGTCCAGCCATGTCAGAGGCACAGACAGTCGCCGACGTAGGAACAGTGCGCGATTTGACCGCGTTCCAGAGGAATATACTGATCATACTCTCCGAGGAGCCGATGTACGGGCTCGCTATCAAGCGCGAACTCGAGTCGTACTATGACGACGAGGTCAACCACGGACGACTCTACCCGAACCTCGACGAACTCGTCGAACTCGGACTGGTCGAAAAGAGCGAACTGGACAAACGGACGAACCAGTACGAGCTTACGTCGGACGGCGAAGACGCTATCTTCGAACAGCTCGAATGGTCGCTCTCGAAACTCGGGGCGACAGACGGACGAGGAGCCAAGCTCCGAACGATCGTCGACGAATCGGCCTAGTACTCCGGTACTCTCGTCCCCGTCGTCTCGAAGACGAGCGAGATCGACCGATCTACGGCACTTCTCTGTTCTTCCGACGGCCAGGCGTTCCGTGGATAGTACTCCGTCCGAAACTCCGCGAGCTCCGCGGCTGTCGCCGACTCGATCCGGCGCGCGTAGTGGTTCTGCATAAAATCGGCGAGGGCCCGCGCGTTGTCCGCGTGGACGTCACCGTGTTCCTCACGGACGCGCTCGACGATCCGGTCGTTGTGGGCTCGAACTTCGCCCCAGTCGTCCGGATCACCGGGCCCAGAGAGGGGAATCTCGACGGCACGGTCGGTGTCCTCGATCCGGTCCGGCCGTATCGTATCGTCGTCCAGCCACTCTGTCGGGTAGAGAATCAATACGTCGCGAGTATCCCCCGACCGGACGCGGGCCTCGAACTCGTGGTCCGCGAGCGTGTCGTCCCGCCGCGACAGGTACGCCGCCTGTTCGCGCTCGACGCTTGCTTCTCTTGCCAGCCGGGTCAGTCGTTCGGCTTCTTCGACGACAGCAGCGGGTAGTTCAGGCATCGTCTAGCGCCTCGTTTGCCAGCTTGTCCGCCCGGCTGTTGACTTCTCTGGGTATGTGTTCGAGCGACCAGGAGTCGAACGTTTCGAGCAGTTCGCGGGCCGTGACGCGCAGTTCGCGGAGTACGGGATTGTTTGCGGACCATTCGCCCGTGACCTGTTTGATGATCAGTTCCGAATCGCCGCGGACGTCGACGGTATCGAAGCCGAACTCGTCAGCGGCTTCCAGCGCCCGAATCAGCGCCTCGTACTCCGCGCGGTTGTTCGTCGTCTCTCCGATCCGCTCGCCCCCATCGGCGACGATTCCGTCGCTATTCACGAGTACCCAGCCAACCGACCCTGGACCCGGATTCCCTCGACAGGCCCCGTCGAAGTAGACGTGCGCGCGACCGCTCTCGTCTCTGAGAATCCCTTTAATCTCTTCGGGGGTCGAACCCTGAACGACGACCTTCTCGTCGTAGGCGACTGCCGTCGCACCGTCCGTCGAGGCGCGCCACTGCTCGTGATCTGTGTTCCCGTCGACGATTTCGACACCCTCCTCTCGGAGTCGCTCGCGCGCCTCGTCGACGTCACACTCGTGAACTGGCATTGACGCAAGGTCAGCCTATTCGAGTTAAATGTGTTTCCGTTTCGGGTCAGTAGTTACCATCGGTATTCGCCACACCGCGTCGGGATGATGGGTTTTGTGGGGGAGTACCCGGCCAGTAACCTCAAGACCCCCACCAAGGGTTTAAGTATGTTCGTAGTACTACTATAAAAATGCGATGACACGGTCCACCCGCCAGCGGGAGCGCGAACGAGAGACGGAGAATGGGGAGGAGGAGAGCGAGGGCGTCCGGGAATGTCCGGAGTGTAGCTCTGACAACCTCGTAAAGAGCTCTGATCGCGGAGAGCTGGTCTGTAACGACTGTGGTCTGGTCGTCGAGGAGGAGAAGATCGATCCGGGTCCGGAGTGGCGGGCGTTCAATCATCAGGAGCGCCAAGAGAAATCGCGCGTCGGCGCTCCGACCACCCAGACGATGCACGATAAGGGACTGACGACGACCATCGACTGGAAGGACAAGGATGCGTACGGTCGTTCTATCTCCTCGAAAAAACGGAGCCAGATGCACCGCCTCAGAAAGTGGCAAGAACGGATCCGAACCAAGGATGCGGGCGAGCGAAACCTGCAGTTCGCACTCAGCGAGATCGACCGCATGGCCTCGGCACTCGGCGTCCCACGCTCCGTACGTGAGGTAGCGTCGGTCATCTACAGGCGCGCGCTCAAGGAGGACCTCATCCGCGGGCGCTCCATCGAGGGTGTCGCGACGAGTGCGCTCTACGCTGCCTGCCGGAAGGAGGGCATCCCCCGCAGTCTCGAAGAGATCTCGGAGGTCTCACGGGTAGAGCGAAAGGAGATCGGCCGGACATATCGATATATCTCCCAGGAACTCGGCCTGGAGATGAAACCCGTCGACCCGAAAAAATACGTTCCCCGCTTCTGTTCTGAACTCGAACTCAGCGAAGAGGTACAGACGAAAGCGAACGAAATCATCGAAACGACCGCGGAAAAAGGACTCCTCTCGGGCAAGTCGCCGACCGGCTACGCCGCAGCGGCTATCTACGCCGCCTCGTTGCTCTGTAACGAGAAGAAGACCCAGCGTGAAGTCGCCGACGTCGCGCAAGTGACGGAAGTGACGATCCGGAATCGGTATCAGGAGCAGATCGAAGCGATGGGCATCCACAGTTAGGAGCGGAGCGACTCCCTCGCTCTCGACCGGCGATTCCCAGTGACTACTCGGTCGGGCCGGCGGGTGGGTTCCACCCGTGAAACGAAGATTCTTTGCGCGGACACACGAACTACGAGCGAATGCGCCTCGACGAGTTTATCGACGGGCTAGAGCGCGACGAGAGTGCGGAGCGTCGGCGTCTCGCCGAGGAGAAGTCCTACGAGATCACGGAGTACCTCGACCGCGTGCAGGACCGCTTTGAGGACGTGATCCAGGACGACACGATGGTCGGCAGTACCTCTCCATCGGTGTTCGTCGGGCACTCGAACTACCCGTCCGTCTCGACGGGCGTACTCTCGCCGGTCGGCGACGAGGAACACGCGGGCGACTACGTTACTGACGATAGCTGGTACCGGGAGGGCTACTCCATCGACGACGTCTTCCAGCGCCGCACCGGCCTGATGAACTCACAGCAGACCGTCGACGTGGACGCGCCGGGACGCCGATCCGGGCAGACGACCCCCTCGGTTGCCGACGCCTGGGACGGCATGATCGGTGCCCAGCGCGAGGTCGCCATCGCGGACCGCCCGGTCGACGTCGAAATCGGCCTCGATGGTCGGCCGGATCTCGGCGTCGACGTCGACGACGTGGCCGCGCCGACCGGCCCGAACGTCGCCGCCGACTCGGTCGACCTCACGGAGAACCCCTACGTGCCGCGCCCCGTCAAGAAGACGCTCGAAGACGACGACTGGCAGGCCGAGGGCGCGATGACGTATCTCTACCGGCGCGGCTTCGACGTCTACGATATCCGCGAGATACTCTCGGCGGGCGCGCTCGGACAGGGCGAGAACCGACGCCTCGTTCCGACGCGCTGGTCGATCACCGCGGTCGACGATACCATCGGGAAGTATCTCCGGGGGACGCTTCGCAACGCCACGAGCATCGACGAGACCCAGATCTGGTACAACGAGTTCATGGGAAATCGCTTCTGGATCGTCCTCACGCCCGGCCAGTGGGAGTACGAACTGGTCGAGATGAAAGCACCGGGCAGCGTCTGGAACCCGACAGTCGACTCGGGCTACTGGCTTGCCAGCGCGTCGGAGGGGTACGAGGGCCGGACGGGCTACGTCGACGAGACCGCGGGTGCGTACTACGCCGCCCGCCTCGGCGTTCTCGAACATCTCGCTGGAGAAGGCCGCCAGGCCAAGTGTCTCGTCCTGCGTGAGGTCACCGACGAGTACTGGGCCCCGGTCGGCGTCTGGCAGATCCGCGAGAGCGTTCGCAACGCGTTCGATCCCGAGGCCGGACGGGAGGTGGCTGGTGCGGAGATACCGCCATCGCTCGCGGGCGAGCACGCCACTGCGGAGTCGTTCCGGGAGGGGATCAAGGGACTGGAGTCACAGCTACCGATCTCGATCGGGGCACTCCGTCGGAAATCCGATATGGTGGCGGGGATCCAGTCGCAGTTGAGCGACTTCTGAGCGGGCACAGTCGAGGCGTCCGAGAGAGTGAAGCGCCCGTTTTAGCCTACGGTATCTATTATATTCCGGCCTCGGGAAGTACCGGGTATGAGACGGCGATCTCTACTGGCCGCGCTCGGCACGACCGCCGCACTCGCTGGCTGTCTGGGCGAGGGCGCTCGCAGTCCCGCTGCTGAAAACGGGAACGAGGAGAACGGTGACGAATCGACGCCAGACGAGGACCGGATCCGTGACCGATTCAACGGCGAACCGACCCGACCGGAGTGCGAACAGGACTCCGAGACGATCACCGTCGAGCGCGGGGACGAGACGCAGGAGAAAGAGACCGTGGCGACGATTCCCTACCCCGATGCGCCGTCGTCGTTCAGCGACGAGAACATCGTCGAGTACGTCGAATCGTTCGAGGCGGCGTACGTGCGACACGACGCCCTCTGCGGGAGTTCGGACGACATTATCGGCTTCGCATACAACGTCGACGAGCGCAAGACGCTCGATTGGGACGGCGAGACGACCGTCGTCTACCTGTACTACGCCGGCGGAGCGACCGGCGGGGTCGACGAGGACGGCAACGAGTGGGCCGCCGATCTGGGATTCCGTGGCCTCGTGTACGGCGTCGACGAGACCGGTGCCGCCAGGGTCGACGTGGACGGGTCGCAGGGGAGAGCCCCCGACGAGCTAGCCGTTCAGCTCCCAGGGCTACTGGATGATGGCGAGTTCGTCGTGACTTTCGAGTGAGAATTAGGCGGTGCCCCGGATCTTCTCGAACGCTTCCTCGGTCATCTCGCCGGTTTCTTCGAGAATGCTGTCCCACTCCTCGCTCTCGGGCGGCACCATGCCCGAAAGCCGGGCGATCCGCATGATCGAGACGTGGTAGACGGTCTGCGTGCCCGGTTCCTCCTCCCAGACGATCATGTTGCAGGGGAAGAGGCCGCCGATCGACTTCGTGACGTCGAGCGCACGGTTCGCGATCTTCGGGTTACACGCGCCGAGGACGTAGTACGGATCTCGGTCGGCGTCGACCTTCTCGTTGAGCATGTCGGAGGGGGAGAACTCGACCGGGATGCCGAAACCGACCTCCAGACAGACCTCGCGGACGCGTTCGATCGCTTCCTCGTGCTCCATCTCGAGGGTCGCTTGCTTCTCGCCGATATCGTCGGAGTCCAGTTGCTGTGGATCGTACGGGAGCGTCATACATCTCCTACTGGCTACGCGGCTAAAACAGTACGTATTGCGCAAGACCTTCATAGCGGGACCGGAAGCCACCTGAGCGTCCGCAGTATGAGTTCCGGAGGCAGTAGTGGCTCGCGCAGGACCAGCCAATCGAGCAACACCAGTCCAGCGCCATGGGCGACGACCGACGGCAGGATCGACTCGCTGTAGTAATCGACGCTACCGAAGAGGACATCTGTCGGCCCCGAGAGCAGGAACTCGACCGGCGGCTTTCCGGCGTGAAGCAGCGCGTAGACGACAGGGCTGATGAACACGGCTTTGAATCCGATCTCCCGGACGCCGACACAGAGCAGTCCCCGAAAGTAGGTCTCGGTCGCCAGCGCGAGCAAGAACAGTTGGACTGCGTGGGGGACGAACTCGCCCAGCGCTAGCGTGGTGTGCCACATCGGGTAGAACGAGCGGATGCTAGGCAGGGTCGAGCCGACGACGTAAAACGGCAGGACGAACGCCGCGAGCAGGAAGGTGTTTCTGATCGCCGTCCCGTCGACGCGCCAGCCGATTCGGCGGCCGTGTGAAAGACCCAGCATTAAGGGGCCGATGATGAAGACGAGAACGTCGCGGACGACACGCTCGGAGAGGCCGGCGGTCGACCAGTACTGGTAGAGCAGCAGTAGGCCTCCGGCGGCGAGAAAGGACCGCTGTATCCAGGAGAGCGACATCACCGTCCGTCTGGCTGTGCTCGCGAGTTCGGTCACACCGTATCAGTTGGTCGCGACGGGACCGTCGCCGATGACGGCCTCGACGTCGTCGAGGAACTCCTGTCGGCTCTGGAAGTAGGTCGTCTCGACGTCTTCGAGGAGCGTTTCGAGCGTCCGTGGGCCGTCCGGAGTCCTGATCTCCGTTTCACCCTCGCGGCGGATGACCTCGCTCTGCTGGAGCGGCCAGGTAAGCCGCGACGCGGGGCGGGCGAGCGGCGCACCCTCGACGGGTGTCTCGTCGCCCAATTCAACGGCAGGTGCTTCCTCCTCCGTTTCGTCGTCTGACATACCTCGACGTTCAGGGTCCCTGCGATTATGTTTTTCGTTTCGTCGACTCCGGCACCACCACTGGACCGTATGATGGCCTTCTTTTCACCGGCCGCGTCGAACGCCAATACTTGACGGCACCGGGGCCGAGAACGAAATGTCTGACATACTGTTATGTAGCAGGGGCTACAACACCACTCACATGTCTAGCCTCGCGGACGTTTACGAAGGCCACGTCGGGGAGGTCGGGGACGTCCGGCGGCTGTACGTCGGCACCGGGCTGTTTCTCGCGGGAGCGGTGCTAACCGTCCTTGCAATGCTCGTCGCGACGACCGGCCTCGCCGCAGCGTTCGGCATCAAGGGGGAGTTCACGCCGAACCTTATCGGCGGCATACTGGCCGGAATCGGCGTTCCGGCGATACTTCTCGGCGTTTCGACGATCCTGCCAGCAAGTGATCGACTCCGCGCCGCCTCGGTGATCGGCGCGAGCATCGCCGTCCTCGGCGTCGCGCTGTTCTGGCACGCCTACCCGACCGACTGGGCGGGCTACAACCAGAACCTGACGCCGTACGTGCTGGGCGTGTACTTCCTCGGCATCATGATCACGCTCGGCTGTCTGTTCGTCGGCATCGCAAACTTCAAAGAGCGCAACGACCCTGGCGGCACCGTCTCGCTGGAGGTCCGAACCGAGAGCGGTGAGACGCGCATCGTCGAAGTCGACCGCTCGTCCGTCGATTCGGGCGGCCTCGGCGGCGTCGGCATGCTCGGCGGGACGCCGGACGGCGAGGTCGAGACGCAAACGAACCGGTCCGAAACGCCACAGAAAAGCGTGACGCGGGAAGCAGAACAGAGCCAGAGCGCGGACCAGTCGAGTCGTACTCCCGGGACGTACGGCTCGTCGACGAGTAGTTCGACACGGGAAACGAACGATACGGACGGCGGCTTCGGTCCCTCGGGCACTGCCAGCGACGGGGGGGCAGCCGCCTCCGACATCAGTTCGCCGCTCGACGACGATCCGTCCTCCGCGTCGAGTCCCTCGAAGGACGTCGGCGACACGTACTGCGGGAACTGCAGGCACTTCCGATACGTCAACTCCTCGAACGGCATGCAGCCGTACTGCGGCTACGACGAGCAGGTCATGGACGACATGGACGCCTGCGACGAGTGGCAGCCGAACCGCTAGGATTCGAGCGTTTCCACCATCCGCTCCCAGTGGCTCCCTTTCCAGAAGTACTGTCCACAGGAGCGGCAGCGCCATAACGTCTCCTCTTCGCCCGGTTTCGGTAGCTCGTCGGGGACGTACTCGGGGAAGTCCGCTCGCAACGCTTCGACGGCCTCGACGGGGCCGTTACACTGGCCACACCGGGTGGGCGTCTCGGCGGGCGTAAGATCGATCCCCGCATCGGCCAGTTCGGATAGCTGGCCCTCCGTGTCGCGGACCGTCAAGAGGACGGCCTCGTCGGCGCGGTCGGCAAGCGCCTGATCACGCGTCAGTATGATCCTGTCCTCCGCGTCGGCGGCCGCGAGCACTGCGTCGTCCGCTTCGAGCCCCCGGTCGGGCGCGTAGACGGCATCGTGACCGCAGAGCCGGAGGTACGGCGGCAGGCGACCGCACATCGCGTCGACCAGAAAGCGTGTCATCCGAGTCAGTGAATGAAGTCTCGAAGCTCCTCTATCGGCCACGTGTTGAGCACGTCGGCCGCCTCGGCCCAGCCGCGACGAGCGGTGTGGATACCGTATCTGACGTTGCCGAATTCGCCGGGGCTGTGGGCGTCGGTGTTGATAGCGATCGGTGCGCCGGCCTCTACGGCGACCTGGACGGGACGGCCCCACAGATCCAGACGTGCGGGGTTGCTGTTTACTTCGAGTGCGACGTCCTGCTCGGCGGCCACGACGGCCAGGTCAGTCACGTCGAGGTCGAGGCCGGCGCGCTGATTGAGCAGACGGCCGTGGGGATGGCCCAGCACGTCTACGGCCGGATGTTCCATCGCCCTCGTGAGCCGTTCGGTCGCGGGGCCCATATCGGCGTCGAGCGCGCTGTGTGGCGAGGCGACGATCACGTCGAGCGCGTCCACTGCGTCCTCGCCCACCGAGAGCCCGCCGTCGGCGTCGATGTTCGCCTCCACGCCGGTCAACACGTCGATATCGGCGTCCTCCGCGACCGCTCGCACCGCGTCGACCTGCTCGACCAGTTCCTCGTCGTCGAGCCCGGTGTTGCCGAAGATGCCGGGGCCGCTCCCGTGATCGGTGATCGCGAGGTAGTCGTGGCCGAACGCGCCGGCCTCCGCAACCATCTCCTCGATGGCGAACCCGCCGTCCGACCAGTCGGTGTGCGTGTGGATGTCGCCGCGGATGTCGGCTTCCGTCACGAGGTCGGGGAGTTCGCCGGCCGCCGCGGCCTCTATCTCGCCGCGGTCCTCGCGGAGTTCCGGCGGGATCGTCGGCAGGTCCAGCGCCTCGTACATGCTGGCCTCGGTCTCACCGGCGATCCGCTCGCCGACGCGCTGATCCCGGTCGGGGTCGTCGACTTCCGAAACGTCGAACGCCCCGTACTCGTTGAGTTTGATCTCCCGGTCGAGCGCGTAGTTGCGCAGGTGGACGTTGTGGTCCTTGCTTCCGGTGAAGTACTGTAACGCGCTGCCGAACTCCCCGTCGACGACGACCCGGAGATCGACGCGGACGCCGCCGCCCGCCCTGACACTCGCCTTGCTCTCACCGGATTCGATGACCGAGTCGACGCGCTCCCAGTCGGCGAACACGTCGAGAACCGCCTCGCTGTCGTCGGCCCCGACGAGCACGTCCACGTCACCGACTGTCGCGCGCCAGCGCCGGATCGACCCGGCCACCTGCACGCGGTCGACGGGCTTGCTATCGGCGAGATAGTCGACGAGCACGTCAGCAAGCGGGCGGCCGTCGCCGAGCAGTTCGCGCTCCCGGGCGGTGCGGGCGAACTCGATGTTCTCCAGTATGTTCTGCTCGGTCTTCGCGCCGAAGCCGCGTACCTCCTGGATCTTCTCCTCGCGGGCGGCCCGGTCCAGATCGGCGAGGGTCTGGACGCCGAGTTCGCGGTAGAGCGTTCCGACGGTCTTCGGCCCGACGCCCTCGACCCGGGTGAGCGCATCCATCTCGACGGGCATCTCGCCGCGGAGTTCCTCTAGCTCCTCGATCTGCCCCGTCTCGGTGTACTTGACGATCTTCGCGCCGATAGCGTCGCCGACGCCGTCGATCTCCTCGAGGCCCTCGACGCCCTCCCTGGCGAGGTCCGACACGGACGCAGGATGTTCTCGGATGTTCTCGGCGGCGCGACGGTAGGCGCGAGGCTTGTACTCGACGTCTTTGGCCTCCAGCAGATCGGCCATGGCCTCTAGCTCGGCGGCGACCTCCTCGTCGGGGGTCATCGGCCTCTCCCGGTACTACCGAGCCGTCCCGAACTCGAATCCTCGTGACCCAGCGCCTGCTTGAGGAAGGACATCCAGCGTTTCTTGTCTGCGGCCTCCTGAGCCATCTCTTCGCGTTCGAGGTCCGTGGGTTCGAGACTCTCCAGGGCGTTGAGAGCCCGATCGATCCCGACGATGCTCCGGGCAATTCGTTCCCCCTCCTCGAACGTGATCTCCCCCTCCTCGATCCGCTGACGACGCTGGAGCCGTTCGCGTCGCAGGTTCTTTTTCGCCCGGTCGACGCGCTCGCGTTCGCTCTCCGGAAAGGTGTCGCGGCGCTTGATCTCGAAGACGAACTCGTGGAGGTCGATCTCCTCGCCCTGCACGGAGATCTGCTCCGGGATCTCCGCGCCGACCGTCGACCCCTCCCGGTCGACGCGCTCGATGAGCTGCTTGCGCTGGTACTCCTGCATGGTCGTAGGTGAGGCGTCGACGATCAAAAACCCACGGCGAGCCATGGAGTGCGATCGATCGGACGGTCCGAACGTTCAGCTCCGTTCGTGATCGGTGCCGACTGCTCCAACCGCGAGCCCCGTGGGACCGCAAACCCCTTTTGACGGCCGCCCGAAGGCCTATCAAATGGCGAAATGCGACGTGTGTGGGCGCGAAGAGAACATGCCGTACAACTGTAGCGAGTGCGGCGGTACGTTCTGTCCGGAGCATCGTCTACCGGAAAACCACGACTGTCCGGGCCTCACCCAGTGGAACGATCCGGACGGCGTCTTCGATAGCGGCTTCGACGACACCGTCGAGGACTCGACCAGCTCGAAGAGCCTGACCGAACGGCTCGGGATCAACACGGGACTGGGCGGCCCGCTCGGCTATTTCCGCGGCAATATGACCTTCGTGTTCCTCGTCCTGATGTGGGTCACGTTCGCCGCACAGCTAGTCGTCCAGACGTTCACCGGCATCGCCGGGAACCCGGGCATCTACGATCTCGCCCTGTTCCAGGCGCTCTTTACGCTCGATCCGGCCAACCCGCTGTACGTCTGGACGTGGGTCACCTCCATCTTCGCGCACGGCGGCCTCTTCCACATCGCTGTCAACAGCATCGTGATCTACTTCTTCGGCCGGCTGGTCGAGAACTACGTCGGATCGCGCGATTTCGCCGTGCTGTTCATCGTAAGCGGCATCCTCGCCGGACTCGGACAGATCGGAATCGGTCTGATTATGGGTAACGCCGTCCCCATCCTCGGTGCCAGCGGCGCGGCGCTGGCGATCATGGGCGTCCTGACGATTCTGAACCCCGGCCTGAAGGTGTACGTCTACTTCATCATCCCGATGCCGATCTGGCTGCTAACGGTGCTGTTCGCCGGATACTCCATATTCGCGGCCAGCGCGCCGGGCGTCGGCGGCGGCGTCGCACACGTCGCGCACCTGATCGGACTTGCTGTCGGCTTGGCCTACGGCAACTACGTGAAAGGACAGATCCGGACGCCGAACCAGCTCCAACTGGGCGGCGGCGGTGGTGGCCCCGGTGGTCCGGGCGGCCCCGGCGGCCCCGGACGCGGACGCTTCTGAGAGCCAGATGTCTGACTCCACAACGCTCGCCCGTCCCGACCTCGCTCCCGACCCCGACAGTAGCCGTCAAGAGATGAAGTCCCAGCAACGCGAGATCGCCGCCGCAGCGACGTTCACGGACGACCTGGAGTTCGATTCGGCGGCGATCACCGACGGCCCCCTGTCGGTGATCGGTGAGGAACTGCCGCTGGTCGCCGGTGTCGATCAGGCGTTTCTGGCCGACCGGGCGATCAGTGCGGTCGTCGTCTCTCGGGGCGGTAAGGTCGTAGAGCGCGCCTACGCCGTCACTGACCTCTCGATCCCGTACGTTCCCGGCCTGCTCGCGTTCCGCGAGGGCGGGCCGATTCTCGACGCCTTCGAGCGTCTCTCCGTCGACCCCGACCTCGTCCTGTTCGACGGAAGCGGGCGCATCCACTTTCGCGAGGCCGGAATCGCGACACACATGGGCGTCGTCCTGGACCTCCCCAGCATCGGCGTCGCGAAGAACCTGCTCTGTGGGACGCCGACTGAGTCCGTCGAGGGGCTTCCTGAAGGCGAGCGCGTTCCCATCGAGGCCGACGACAGTGTGACTGCGTCGGACGGGACGGTGATCGGCTACGCCCTTCAGACCCGCCAGTATGACTCGTCGAACCGGCATATCAACCCACTGTACGTCAGCCCGGGCCATCGGGTGAGCAACGACACGGTGACTGACCTCGTGACCGCACTGACCGAGGGCTACAAGCTTCCCGAACCGACGCGTCGCGCCGACGCCTACGCCGAGGAGGCGAAGTCCCTGATCACGGATTGAGTGTCGACCCGATTCTGCGGAGATTTCTCATAGGCTTAATTACCTGGCTGATGATTGAAGAATATGGCCGATACGCGAGATGACGAGACGAGCGAAACGCTGCCGCAGGAGGGCGGCCGATTGAAGACGGTGCTCATCACGGGCTGTTCGTCGGGGATCGGACGCGAGGCCGCGAAGGCCTTTCTCGACGACGACGGGTGGAGGGTCTACGCCACCGCGCGCGACACCGACGATATCGCCGACCTCGGTGAGGGGGGGTGTGAGACGGCGGCCCTGGACGTCACCGACGTAAACCAGGTCCGCCAGGTCGTCGAGCGAGTTATCAGCGAGACCGGCCGGGTCGACGCGCTGGTCAACAACGCCGGCTACGGCCAGATGGGGCCGATCGAGGAGGTCCCGACCGGGGCCGTCCACGAGCAGTTCGACGTCAACGTCTACGGGCCACATCGGCTGACCCGGGCCGTCCTCCCGCACATGCGCGAGCGCGAACGCGGAACCATCGTCAACGTCTCCAGCGTCGCCGGGCGGGTCGCCCATCCCGGCGGCGGCGTCTATGCTGGCTCGAAGTTCGCGCTCGAAGCGATGAGCGACGCGCTCCGCCCCGAGGTCGAGCCGTTCGATATCGATGTCGCACTGGTCGAACCCGGACCGGTCAACACCTCGTTCAGCGACAATGTGCAGTCCAGGACCGACGCGCTAGAGCGCTCGGGCGCGTATGACTGGTTCTATTCGGTGATCGAAGACACCCAGTTGATCGGCGGCGGCGGATTCGGCTCCGTCGAGGCGAAACAGGTCGCGGAGACGATTCTCGAAGCGGCGAACAGCCCGGATCCCAAGGCACGCTATCCGGTCGGCTCGTTCGGAAAACTGAGTTCGCTCGCTCGACTCACGCCTGATCCGATCCGGGACGCGCTGTTCGGCGTTGTACGGCGGTTCGTCTGATCAGGCCAGACACTGCCCGACGATCCGGAGCATCCGCTCGCCGCGCACCTCGTCAGCAAAGAGCGGGACGCGCTTGATGTCGTGCCCGCGGAACACGTCCTGGGCCGACTGCAAGGCGTCCTGCTGGACGTCCCAGCGGCGCTGGCAGAACTCGCAACTGTCGAGATTTGGCGTGACGAACTGATCGGCGTCGACCGCGTCTGTCACGTCCGCGAGGTCCTCCATCACCTTGTTTACGACGACCGTCTCGACGGGAATCTCGAACTCCACTAGCTGCTCGATGAGACGCTGGCTCTCGAGGACGCTCATCTCCTCGGGCACCATCACGACGCGAAAGTCGGTCTGTGCGGGGTCCCGCAGCGTCGCGCGCAGACGCTCGATCCGGTCGCTGAGTTCGCGCAGTTCGTCGACGCCCTCCTCCTGAGTGGCATCCTCGCCGCCGAACATCCCCTTGACACCGTCGAGCATCCCGCTAAAGCGTTCGCGCAGGGCGACGATTCGGCCGACCATCGTGTCCATGATCTCCGGCAGTTCCAGCAGTCGAAGGGTGTGACCCGTCGGCGCGGTATCGATGACGACCCGGTCGAATCGCGGATCGTCCATGTACTCGATGAGCTTCTGGATGGCTACCGCCTCGTCCGAACCGGGCATCGATCCACCCATTAGCATGTCCATCGGCCCGTCGCCGCCGAGCATATCGCCGAGGCCGCCCATGCCGCCCTCTCCGCCCGCTTCTGCACCCATGTCGGGACTACCCGCGGGGTCGCCACCGCCGAACATCGCGGCGTTTTCCTCCATCGCGTCGTCTGGGTCGATTTCGGCGGCGTACAGCGGGACGTCCTCGCGTACGCGTTCCGGGCGCGGCGAGATGTCGGTCTCGAACGTATCGGAGAGCGAGTGGGCCGGATCGGTCGAGACGACCAGCGTCTTCGTCCCGGACTCGGCGCTGGCGAGCGCGGTCGCGGCCGCCATCGTCGTCTTCCCGACCCCACCTTTGCCGCCATACAGGACGTATTCGGGCGTCTCCGGGGTAATCTCGGCTCGGGTTTCGACGTCTACCTGCATCTCGCCGTCATCCACGGGCGCACCGTCTTCATCGGCCGGCTCTTCGGACTCTGCGACCTCGTCGACCGCCTCGACGTCGATACTACTCATGACTGGCGCTACCGCGCGGCGACTTGTGTACCCGTCGGTTTACGGGATCGAGCGGCCAGAGCAAGCGGACGTGAAGGGTCAGGAGTGGGCCACCGACCCGTAGTCCGACTACCCCGAGAGGACTGAGCTACGAAAAATACTCTCCGAGTCGGTCGGCCGCCTCTTCGGCGCGAGGCGACAGCAGCGCGAACCGTAGCCACTCCTCTCGTGCGCCGCCGAAGGCCTCGCCGGGCATCCCCGCGACGCCGATGTCGTCGATCAACTGCTCGACGTTCGCGAGCGTCCCCGGGAAATCGGGGAATCGGGCGAGCACGTAGAACCCCCCCTCTGGCGTCGTGTACTCGGCATCTGCACGATCCAGACCGCGGGTGAACGCCTCGATCCGTGCTTGCATCCGCTCGCGGTTCTCCCGGTAGTACTCCGTCCCGGTCCCCTGTAGGGCCTGCAGGACGGCGTACTGAGCGGGGCGACTCCCGGCCACGTTGACCAGCATGTGTCGCGTTTTCACGTCGTCGACCAGCTGCTCCGGAAGGACGGTGTAGCCGACACGAAAGCCCGTGATCGCGAGTGACTTCGAGAAGGAGTTGGTGACGATCCGGTGTGCCGAGTCGATCGATAGCGCGCTCGTGAACGCTCCGGAGTAATCGAAATGATCGTACACTTCGTCGCTGATCAACAGCGCGTCGACCTCCTCGGCTATCGCCACGAGTTCGCGCATCGTCGCCTCGTCGTAGACGGCACCGGTGGGGTTGTTCGGCGTGGTGACGACGATCATCGCAGTGTCCTCGCTGGCGGCCTCACGGACCCGTACCGGATCAAGAGACCCGTCCTCGGCGACGGGGACGTACCGGGGGGTGCCATCCAGCATAGCGGCTTTCTGTGGATAGTACGGGTAGACGGGATCAGTAAGCAACACCTCGTCACCGCGCTCGCGCTCCATCGCCGCCGCCATCGCGAGATAGTTCGCCTCCGCGCCGCCGTTCGTGACGACGACGCGCTCCATGTCGACGCCCCGTCGCTCGGCGATTTCGGCACGAAGCTTCGTCAGTCCCTCGCTGGGCTGGTACTGAAACGTCGACGGCTCCCCGCCCGCGTACTCCCTGAGTCCATCGCGGAGAGCGGCCGGCGCCTCCCAGTCCGGACTGCCGCTCACCATACTGATCACGTCCTGGTCCGACTGGTCGGCATACGCCATGACCTGAAAGAACAGCGGCCGCTCGTTGTCCATACGAATCGGTTCGAGCCATAATAGGTGTGTCTTTCGAGACGGCGTGGATTCAAGAGGAAGCCGACCGACCCACCGACATGAACGATCCGGAAGACGAACTCCGGCCGACCGATACCGAACTCGTCGACGAACTCGGCGACGCGCTCCGCGAGCGCGACGGCACCATCGCCGCGGCGGAATCGTGCACTGGCGGACTGATCGGAACGATGCTCACCGCAGTACCGGGCTCCAGTGACTACTTCGACCGGTCGCTCGTCACCTATGCCTACGACGCCAAACGAGAGCTACTCGGCGTCAATCGCGAGGCGCTCGACCAGTACGGCGCGGTCAGCGAACCGGTCGCCGGACAGATGGCGAGCGGCGTTCGGGATACCGCAGACACCACCTGGGGCGTCGGCGTGACCGGCGTCGCCGGCCCCGACGGGGGGACGGAGGAGACGCCGGTCGGAACTGTGTTTATCGGAGTCGCGTACGCAGCGCCGTGGGGGACGAACGACTCGTACACGACCGTCTCACGGTACGAGTTCGACGGAGACCGGACCGCAGTTCGCTCTGCGACGGCCCGGCAGGCACTCCGGGACGTCCTTGCGGAGGTCCGGGCGGAGTCGTGAACGACTGGCCAGTACGCCTACACAAAGGGAAAGTATCATCCACCACGAGAGCCGAGGAGTAGCTACGCCCACCCACGAATGAATAAAAAAGGACACGTCCTCAACGGTATCTTTCTGAGCATCGGTCTCGCCTATCTGCTGGAACCGGCCGGCGACGAAACGACGTTTCTCACGATGGTCGCCGTCGGCATCCCGGTGACACTCGGCGCGCTGTTTCCGGACGTCGATACCGACTTCGGGAAACACCGGAAGACCCTGCATAACCTCCCGATACTGGCGCTGTTCGTCGCGTTTCCGTACTTCTTCGATGGCAACCTCCAGTACGTCTGGATCGGCGTCCTGACACACTACGTGCTCGATATCGCCGGGAGCAAGCGCGGCATCGCGCTGTTCTATCCGCTCTGGGATGAGGAGTTCGGGCTCCCGATCGGCGTCGCCGTGAGCAGTAACCGCTCGACCGTGATGACTCTGCTCGTCACGATGGGAGAACTCGTCCTGGCAGCGCTCATCATTTACGACGTGCCGGTGATGGCGCTCGACGTCGCACGGCAGTCGCTCGGTATCTAGTAGACGGCGACGTCGTCGAACCGGCCGTCGTACACCGGCTCGGTCGGTGCCGTCGGTTCGGTCCCCGAGAGCACGATCCGATCGAACTTCTTCCAGGTGTTCTCCCAGCCCAGATGTGCGAACTCCGCCGCTGACTGGAGGCGGTAGCGTCCCCCCGTACGCCGGCAGACCTGTCGAGGTACTCCATCCTGCAATCCCGCATACAGCTCTGTCGCGGTGCCGATATTGCGCTCGAAGGCTGTCCACGCGGCGCCTACGGATCCGGCGAGATGTGCGTAGGACGATCCAGTCACCGGCGCGTCGACCGTTTGGGCGATCTCCCGGGCGCGAGCGGTGTGTCGGGGGCAGTGTTTCAGGTTGTACACTTCTATCGCATCGATAGTGTCTCGATAGTCGACGATGTCCGCTTCGGTCAGCCCCACAGTGAGGAACTCCGGATGCGGGACGACGACCGTGGCGTCCTGGCGATCGAACTCGGCCATCGCGGCGTCGAGCGAAATGAAGTCGGGAACTGGCTCCGAGAGTCCCATCGTGAGAACGTGTTTCCGATCCTTCCAGGTGCCTGTAAACACCTCGCGGGCAGGGACGACCAGCAGTTCCTCGTCGGAGTACCGCGCCGCCCAGCGCTCGATTTCGGGGAGCGGTTTGAAATGTGGCGCGTATACCAGTACGTCGATTCCACGCGCTTTCGCTCGGTCGACGACTGCATCGTTGAGCACCTTCACGTGGAGGTCGACCCGCGTCCCGTCTCGTTCGTTCACGCAGGCGAGTTCCCGGGGGTCCGAATTAGCGGTTGCGGTATCGGCCCGGCGTCACTGTCCCCAGAAGCCGTCGTAGTGATCGAGCAGGGAGACGAAAGCGACGTGTGGGAGCGTCAACACGGCAATGAAGACCAGATAGACACCCATCAGGCTCTCGGGGTCGATACTCGCCTCGGGCAGAAACGCCGCGAATCCGACGCCGAACACGAGTGCGAGCAGCGTCAGCGGAAGCGCATCCCGGGTGAACTGGACAATGGGCCTGCGCACTGCGCCGCGGGAAATCGCCGTTTCGATGTCGTCGTCGAGCAGGAGATAGCGGACGATATGGCGCAGCGAGTGCCAGAAGCAAAAGTACAGACCGATCGCGAGCAGTGGCGGCACCGTTGTAAAGAACAGAACCAACAGCAGGGTCTCGGCGGCATCGATCCGCCAGCCACGGTAGTTACTCGCGCGGATCCGCCCGATAGCGAGCGTCGCGACGACGAGAAGCCCGTAGCCCAGTCCGACGATAAGCCGGGTCTCTGCGGTAAACACGGGATCGAGTGCGGAGACCGCACCAGGGTCGACGACACCGACGATCCAGCCAGCGACGCGCCGGTACTCGCCGGGAAATGCGACGAGTGGGACAAGCATCGGCGCGCCGCCGCGAACGAGCGCGGTCAGCGCCGTCCCGCCGAAGCCGCGAACGTGGTCGGCCCCGACGATTTCACGTAGCGGGTGGACGTCGCCCTGCCCCCAGTGGAACCAGGTGAGTAAAATGAAAAAGACGAACGCGACCACGGGGGAGAGAAACCAGAGTATGGCGTAGGCGCCGCCGAGGAGCGCGTAGACTACGCCGACCTCGGCCATCGAGCGGGCCGTCAGCCCGGTGCCTTTTGCGCGGGGAGCGACGAGGTGGTCGACCGCGCCGTGTGGAAGCCCAAGCAGGAGTGCACTCACGAACAGCGGAAGGAGCTGTATCGACAGCGGAATATTGCTCCCGAGCACCGAGACGGCGACCGACACGATGACGAGCGTGAGCCACCCGGGGAGGAGCGCCAGCCGAACGGGGCTGTCGAGGCGGGTTCCGGAGACGGCATCGACGATACCGCCCGCAGTCGGAAATGTCCTACCGGTCATGGGTTACTGTTGGTGTTGTCGCATAAAAAAGGGTGAACCGCGGGCCGGCGACGGATGTCAGTCGTCAGTCGGGGTAACACCGCTGGTCGACTCGCCGGTGATCGACCGTATGTTCGCGACTATTGACTCGTTGGATGCGACCCAGTTCAGCAGCAGGAACGAGAAGATGTACTTCGCGACGATGTCGAGGAGCGAGTATGCCCAGGACGTAATGGCAACGCTCTCGATGACTGCGAGGCCCTCGGCACCGAGCGCCCAGACGATCGGGTAACCGAGCCACAACGCGACAGTCAGCAACTTCAGGGTGTTGAAGATGCTGGCTGTCCCGGCGGCTTCTGCGTCCTCCGGCCACTCGACGAGGAGCACGTACAGCACGGCCACGAAGAACATGCAACTGATGAAGTACCAGAACCAGCGCAGGCCGTGGGACGACGTAGTCAGTGCAGCGGCGAGGCCGGTCACACACATTCCGATGTCCGCGGTAATCGCGGTGAATATCTTCGTGATGTTAGATCCGGCCAGCAATCCGAGGGCAAGCAGGATCATCGGCGTCGAGAACGCCCACGTGAGGTATCTACCCCACAGGCTCAGTACTTCTTCTCCCGCGAGCGCGTGCCCCGCCGGCATCGTCTCGAAACTCATCGTTAGCCCGGAGGCGAGCCCGGTATAACTGGAGATGGAGACGAGTGGGATCATCAGTGTCGCTACGAAAATCAGCTGTGAGCGTGGATCTTCGACGTTACGTCCCATATAGACGAACAGGAGGATCGACAACCCTGCCAGCGCGATATTAACCCACAGAGACAGGTTAAGCAACTGGTCGTCGACGATCTCGTTATAAACGTCCGTCTGGCTCATTTCGAGGATCAGTTCGAACTGTGCTAGCGTCGCTATGTCACCCGCTATCGCCTCTAACATGTGTACGTTACTGGTGCAGTACGGTTACATAATAAGAGTACAACCTTACTAGTATGATAATCGCCCACATATGACCCGTCTTCTACCCTATCGGGCAAGCGGCAGATTTCGAGTTCATTTCTACTGGAAACACATGTATTACAGCATATAGATTGCAATCAACGCAATATACCGACGCTCCGTGATATAAACGGCCGTGTCTCTAGGATAGTGTGTCAGAGGTGACATACCCGAAGATATTATTCGATTGCAACCAATTCATATCCATGTCTAGCGCCCGGGCACTACTGGTACATCCGGATAGTGGGGCCGAGAGAGTCGAGGAGACCCTCGATAAGGCAGGGTGTCAGGTCCTCCGCGTAGAATGCGCGACGAGCGCGCTGGCAAAACTCTCCAGCGATCAGTTCGACTGTCTGGTGAGCGAGTACGAACTCCCGGGAGACGACGGGGTCGCCCTCCTGTCGGCTGTACGAGAAGCCTACCCGGAACTTCCAGTGATCCTCTTTACTGACTCCGACGAGCAGGGTGTGACCACCCGGGCCTTCGAGAACGGGGTCAGCCGGTTCCTCCGCAAAAACGGATCCGAGTCCTTGCGTCAGTTACGCTCGGAGGTCGACGACGTCACGTCGTCGAGGGAACTCCCCGTACAAAAGCAGGATATCTCGGATCACAGACCGACGCCCGAGGAGATCTCCCGGGTCGCCCACGAGGCACCGATCGGAATGACGATGAGCGATCCGTCCCTCTCGGGGAACCCGCTCGTGTTCATCAACGAGGCGTGGTCGGAGTTAACCGGCTACGACGAAGAACACATGCTCGGACGGAACCCACGGGTCCTGCAGGGACCCGAGACCGATCCAAAGACTGTCGAAAAGCTGTCAAACGCCATCGCCGAGGAGGAGCCAGTAACCGTCGAGATCCGAAACTACAGAAGCGACGGAACGCCGTTCTGGAACCAGTTGACGGTCGCGCCGATCCACGACGATGATGGAGAAGTCGTTCATTACGTTGGGTTCCAGAACGACATTACCGACCGGAAGACCGCCGAACGACTCGCGGAAGAACGTGCAGAGAAGCTAGCGACGGAGCGAACCGTGCTTCAACGTGTCATCACGCGTGTCAATGGGCTTCTCAGTGAGATCTCGCGTATCCTCGTCGAGGAGAACGAACGCGAGATCATCATGCAGGAGGTTTGCGACGAGATCGTGGATTCGGAAGGCTACGTCGCAAGCTGGATCGGAACGACGAACCCGACAGATGCCACGTTTCAGCTGTCCGCTTCCTCCGGAACTGTCGGCGATATCGACTCGAAGCTAGCCGTCGAATCCATGCCGACCCTCGTGCAGGACGCGATCGAATCGGGAGAAGTCGAGTCCTGCACCGTCGGACCCGAACAGTGTAGTGTTCTGGATCCGGCCTCGGTCGGGACCAGACGGTTCGCCGTCGTGCCACTCATCTACCTAATTCAGCGAGAGAGTCCCGCCGTTCACGGCGGGCGTGAATCGCGTAAACCCCGGTGAGAAACCGCCGCGTTACTCCTGCCCTGAGTCTCCAACGCTTCAAGACCGGCCTCCAACAC